>ERZ1673755.6-NODE-6-length-198151-cov-34.264776_pt1 | contig 198151 bp, 175 predicted proteins | sample MGYA00580185_ERZ1673755 | MGnify/ENA primary metagenome ERZ1673755 (study PRJEB41219, sample SAMN04549639) | soil metagenome | isolation source: soil | place: USA:California, San Francisco Bay NWR | collected 2009-02-09 ...
TGCTCTACCGACTGAGCTAATGGCTCATAAAAAGTAATTTCTTCTAATCTGTTTTAAAGTTGGTCAGATGTCCCTTCCTCTTCCAGCTTTCTCAAGGATGATGGATGCGTCGGGACAACTCGCTGCTTATTCAACGAAGCCTTGCTCGTTGCTCTACCGACTGAACTAATGGCTCTTATTATTTTTATAATAAGTGGCTGGGCTAGCTGGATTCGAACCAGCGCATCACGGAGTCAAAGTCCGTTGCCTTACCGCTTGGCTATAGCCCATCAAAAAGTCACAAAATTTATTGTAACATTTTTTGAACGCTATGTAAAGACTTTTTGGTTTAGGTTTTTTAAAGTTAGAAATAGGAAGTTTTTCAACTTCCTATTTCAGCGAATATGAATGACCCGTACGGGATTCGAACCCGTGTTACCGCCGTGAAAGGGCGGTGTCTTAACCACTTGACCAACGGGCCATTTTTCATGGCGGAGAAGGAGGGATTTGAACCCTCGCGCCGCTTACACGACCTACTCCCTTAGCAGGGGAGCCCCTTCAGCCACTTGGGTACTTCTCCAAATTGGCTCCGCAGGCAGGATTCGAACCTGCGACCGTTCGGTTAACAGCCGAATGCTCTACCACTGAGCTACTGCGGAATGAAGAAAAAAATTGACGACTGTAACCATTGTAATGAGCATTTATAATTTTGTCAACAGTTCGTTATATATTGTTTTTCGCTGCCATCCAATTAGCGACGGCTTTTATACTTTATCATATCTTTCTCCTTTTCGTCAACCATTATTTTTATAAAATTGAATTTTTCCTCCGCACTTTCCGCATAAATATCGTTCTGGGTTCATTTTTCTACGGCGAATAAAAGTGCTCATACATGATAGGCATTTATAAATATAAATAATATTATTTTTATTTTTTTCTCTTAATGGTGTGCAAAATCTAGGTGCACCTACTTTTTTTAAAAGCATTTTAAAGTCAGAGTCCCGATGCCGAAAACCTTTTCCTTCGATATGAAGATGGTAGTGGCAAAGTTCATGCTTAATAATCCCTATTAATTCGTCCATTCCGTATTGTTCATAATATTTTTTATTCACTTCAATATCATGGCTGTTTAATAAATATCTTCCGCCTGTTGTTCGAAGACGGTGATTAAAATACGCTTTGTGAACAAATTTTTTCCCAAAAAAGGATAGTGAAATTTGCTCCACAAGTTTTTGAAGCTGGTCATCATTCAATGTACTGCACCTACTTTAAAAACATGTTGAACAGGACAACAACTTAACGCATACAATAAATATTACTACATCTAATCGGACTCACATATTTTATTTTAGCATATGCTTTTTTTCTTGACCATAAAATGGCAAGCCAAAAAGAACAATACATCCAAGGAGGTATTAACCAATGCCGAATTGGCTTATAAATCAAATGAAGAAAGCATATTATGAAAAAAACGTTTACCAAATTAAGTTATTAAATCAATGTTGGTATTTCTATAGAAAAAAGCATTGCTCATAATTCAACAGTACTGCAAAGGGCAGACTAACTTTTTTCAAAGATTTTTGTTTCGATAGATCGTTATTTGCTTCCATCAGCATGCGATATAAGGGTGATAAAAAAATCAGCTGTCGACTTTGCCGACAGCCGTGATTTCTGTTGTTATTTATTTAACCATTGTTAAAGCGACTCTTCCTTTATCAACATCAACTTTTTCCACCCAGACTGTCACGATGTCCCCAACCGAAACAACGTCCAAAGGATGCTTTACATATTGTTTGCTTAATTTTGAAATGTGCACAAGTCCATCCTGTTTAACGCCGATATCAACAAATACACCAAAGTCTACTACGTTTCGAACCGTTCCTTGAAGCTCCATTCCTTCTTTCAAGTCTTCAAGCTGCAGCACATCTTTTTTCAAAAGAGGTTTTGGAACTTCATCACGAGGATCGCGCTCCGGTCTCATTAAAGCATCGCATATATCTTTCAATGTATATTCGCCAATATGCAAGGCTTTTGAAGTTTCTTGAATATTCAGCGATCTGATTTTTTCTTTCAACAGTTCTGTACCGATATCATCGACTGTCAATGAAAGGCTTGACAGCAGTTTTCTAGCGTCTTCATAGCTTTCAGGATGAATGCTCGTCCTGTCAAGCGGATCGTCGCCGTCTAATATTCTTAAAAAGCCGATACATTGCTCATACGTTTTCTCCCCAAGCCGTGGGATGGATTTTAAATCGTTGCGATTCACAAATTTCCCGATTTCTTCTCTTCGTTTCACAATATTATGAGCCACTGTTTTTGATAATCCAGATACGTATTGCAACAGGGACGGCGAAGCAGTATTTACGTTGACACCGACTTGGTTGACAACTGTTTCCACAACAAACGTTAAAGATTCATGCAATTTCTTTTGGGATACATCATGCTGGTATTGACCAACACCGATTGATTTAGGATCAATTTTCACCAATTCAGCAAGCGGATCTTGAAGCCTTCTAGCAATGGATACTGCGCTGCGCTCTTCGACTTCAAGATCTGGGAACTCTTCCCGGGCTAAATCAGAAGCTGAATAAACACTTGCTCCCGCCTCGTTAACAATTAAATAATAAATATCTTCTTTTAATTCTTTTATTACATCTGCAACAAATTGTTCTGTTTCTCTTGAAGCTGTTCCATTGCCGATAGCGATTACTTCAATTTGGAAGCGTTGAATAATATCGATCAGCTTTTGTTTTGATTTTTCTATTTCATTTTTTGGCGGATGAGGATAAATCACATCAATATAAAGAACTTTTCCAGTTTCATCGACTGCCGCAAGCTTGCATCCTGTACGGTAAGCCGGGTCGATTCCTAAAACGATCGTTCCTTTTAATGGAGGTTGAAGGAGCAGTTTTCTTAAATTTTCGGAAAAAACACGAATGGCCTGATCCTCAGCTTTTTCAGTCAATTCTTTTCTAATCTCCCGCTCAATCGAAGGCTGTATGAGCCGTCTATACGCATCCTCCAACGTTTCAATTAAAATATCAGCAGCAATTGTCCTTTGATCAGAAACAACTTTTTTCTTCAAATAGGCTACTATTTGTTCTGTCGGCGGCTCGATTGCCACCCTTAAAATCCCTTCCTTCTCCCCTCTGTTTAACGCCAAAACACGATGGGGAACGATTTTTTTGATCGGTTCTTCATATTGGTAATACATTTCGAATACTTTTTTCTCATCTTTTTCTTCGTCTTTACACGTTGAGACGATCATACCTTCTTTCAACGTTTGCTCCCTTATCCATTGCCGATAATTCGGATCGTCTGAAATCCATTCTGCAATAATATCTTTTGCACCAGAGAGAGCATCTTCAACCGTATGGATTTCTTTCTCTTCATTGATGTATTTTTCGGCTTCTTCTTCAATCGATCCCGCTAGCGGCAAGGAATATATCCATTTGGCTAAAGGCTCAAGCCCTCTTTCTTTTGCAATCGTTGCTTTCGTTCTTCTTTTTTGCCGGTATGGCCGATACAAGTCTTCAACTTGCTGCAATTTTTCAGCCGCCAGTATTTCATTTCGCAAAGATTCTGTTAGTTTTCCTTGTTCCTCAATTAACCGAATAACTTCTTCTTTTCTTTTTTCAAGGTTTTGTATGTATTGCCAGCGCTCACTAATGTTTCGTATTTCCACTTCATTTAAAGCGCCTGTTTGTTCTTTTCTGTACCGCGCAATAAAAGGAACGGTGTTGCCGTCTTCAAGCAATGCAATGACATTTTGAATTTGTTTGGTGGATATTGATAATTCGCTGCTTAACATTTGAAAAATTTTCTCATTATTTAACATTCTTTAGCCTCCACTACTATTTCCATCTACATAAACATTTTATCAAAAATTTTTTCAACATAAAAAGACAACCGTTATCCATCCGATTGTCCCAACAATTAAAAAAGCTGCCCGATTATATAAGTTAAATCATCTGTCCGATCGGAAAGAAATTTATTGAAGCCTTTCGCAATCTCGTGAATAGAAGAATGATCTTTTAACGCCGTTTTAATGTTTGAAGCATAAAGGCCATCAGTGTGAATAATAAATTTTGACCCTTTTTCATATGAAAAAGTGCGGATGCGATATTTCTTCATTTTACCAGGTAAATATCCAGCGGTTGGAATTGGATAAATGTATTCCCCAGAAGGCAAATATAAGATGAAACAAACGTTTCCTACCGAGCCGTATGTAATAGTTTTGTCTACGAAATCCACCTTTAATATTCCGACTGTCGCGCCTCTTTTACCTTTTAATTTCTTATGGCACTGTTTAAAAATCTCATGTACAGTTTCCTGCTGGTATTGCTTCACCGTTTGGCATATGATTTCAGATGATTCACGCGCAGCTTGTCCACTTCCCAACCCATCTGCGACAACACAAACAAATCTATGCTCGTCCGCACAGGTGAAAAAACTGTCTCCACAATAAGCACTGCCTACTTTTCCAACCTGACATGTCAAAAATTGAATATGTTCAGTTTCTTGATATTGAATCATTGCCCTATCTCCATTGGATCAGCGTGTACAGCTTTTTTTAATTTTTTTAATGCTTGGCGCAATAGTCTGGAAACATGCATTTGGGAAATACCTAAAATTTCACCTATTTCTTTTTGACTGCGGTTATGATAAAAAGAATGTAGAATAATTTCTTTTTCTCTCTCAGTTAAAACGTGCATAATGTTTTCAATAGTCAGTTTTTGAAGAATGCGTTCAAAGCCCTCGTCTTTTTGTCCGACAAGATCTAAAATGGTGACCGCGGTTCCATCCGGTCCAGCTTCTATTGAGTGATCAACAGAAAGCGTATGATAGTTTTTGACCATTTCCATAGCTTCCAAAACTTCTTCCTCAGCTGCTCCTAAATATTCTGCTATTTCCTTGACCTTAGGAGAGCGCTCCAGCTGACTCGTCAACTGCTCCACCGCTGCATTTATTTTTGGTCCAAGTTCTTTCATTCTGCGGGGCACATGGACGCTCCACGTTTTATCCCGAAGATAGCGTTTGATTTCTCCAATAATCGTTGGAACAACAAACGCATCAAATGATTTCCCAACTGTTGGGTCGAAGCGATCAATCGCTCCCAATAAACCGATCATCCCGACCTGTACCAAATCCTCCTGATACATTTTCGAACTTGAGTACTTTTTTGCCAGTGCAACAACAATTGGCTGATAAAGTTCAATAATTTGTTCTTGTGCTTTTTCATCTTTATTTTCCTGAACTTGACGAATGAGTTCGTGGATTTCGTTATTGCTTCGTTTTTGACCATGAGGTTTGTTCATTTCTCATTCGCTCCTCATTTAAAAGCTTGGACATCTTGACAGTTACTCCTGAGTTCATATCGATTGTCACTTCATCCATGAGCGTTTTAATTAGAAACAAACCTAAACCGCCCTCGCTCAATTTTTCAATCGGCATGGAAGGAGAATAAGGCCCGGTGTTTTCTTTCATTTTTGATAAATCGAAATTTTTTCCATCGTCTGAAACAGTGATCTCTAATCGATTTTCGAACAAGCTGAAGCCGATTCTCACTTCACCGTTTTCATCATGACCGTAGGCATGCTGCACCGCATTTGTACACGCTTCACTGACGGCAATCTTTAAATCTTCAATGTCATCATATGTGTACCCCATTCTATTGGCGATACCGGATAGAGTCAATCTGACAATCCCTATATACTCAGTTTTCGCAGGTATTTTCATTTCAATGTAATCAATACATTTATCCATTAATCCTCACCTTTTCTTGAAATCTCGATGATGCTGTCCAAACCGGTAATATGAAATAAGCGCTCCAGCCGCGGCGACAAATTTATCAATTTCAGCTTTCCGCCTTGTTTTCTGACCGTTTTCAACAATCCGACAAAAACTCCTAATCCGGTTGAGTCCATATATTCAACATCTTTTAGGTTGACTTCAATAAAAGGTTCGCTTTCCTCAGAAATGGGCGCAAGTTTATTTTTTAGCGCTGGCGCAGTATAGGCATCAATCTCTCCTTTTAGATGCACATACGAAACCTTTTTTTCCCTTTTAATATCAATTTCAAGATTCATTCTGATCCCCCTCATAAAAGACAAAATCATCCATTCACTTATACCCTTTTTCGAAGCCGTTTAAACATTTTTTTCATAATGATTAAGGTGAAATCATCCCGCAATTGAAAACCTTGCATTTTCTCAAAATCTTTATAAATATTTTCTACTATTTGCTGAGCAGGCAAATGTAAATGAGCTCGGATGGCGCTCGTCACTGCAGCTCTATCAATAAATCCTTCCTTCGTTCTTGTTTCAGTTACTCCATCTGACAAAAGAATAATCATATCGTTTTGGAAAAGATTTAATTCATATTGCTCATATTTCACTTGCCGGTCAACACCTAAAACAAGCCCTTTTGATTGAAGGTCATAAAAGTGATCCTCGCTGGCGCAATAATAAAAGCCCGGTTCATGTCCTGCAGATGCATATGTAATCTTATTCGTCCGAAAATCGTACTTACCAAAAAACATGGTAATAAACATATTGACATCGATGTTTTGTTCAACAACTCTATTTAAATTTTCTAATATGTAGCTCGGATTTTGCCTTGATTCCAGGAGGCTGTCCATCGCATATTTAATCATTGATATACACAATGCTGCAGGTATGCCTTTGCCTATGACATCCGCAATCGCAACGCTCATTGTGTTTTCATGTTCTGCAAACTGGTAATAATCTCCGTTCATAATTTTGGCAGGAACGCTGATGACCCCTATGTCCAATTCTTCGACTTTTGGAATATTTGTTTGCAGCAGTGCCTGCTGTACGTTTGCTGCAATTTCAATTTCGGATTTCAGCTCAAGCTGCCTGCCCCTCAAAAATTGATGTTCTTGATAAGCCAGACCATAACCAACCATTACCTCCAATAAAAAGTCAAAGGAATCTAAAATCTTTTTTGGTATGTCTGGAAATAATTCTTTTAAAACTTTTAAATGGATGTTGATGATTTCCTCAGGCGGTATTTTATGTTCAATTGCTTTCCAACTGAAGCGCTGCCCTTCATATAAAGCTTGTTCGGTCAGTTCTTGAATGTAATTTGCTAACATCTCTTTATATTTCATTTGAATATCATCATCAAACGCCATAAAATCCTCCTAACGAAGCCATTTCACCACTTGTACAACGGTCCCTTCGCCTGTCTTTGAATCGATATAAAATTCGTCCATTAATCGCTTAACACCGGGCAATCCAGCCCCAAGTCCTCCTGACGTCGTAAATCCATCCTCCATTGCCTTGCGAATATCAGGAATTCCCGGCCCATGATCAGAGGCAGTAATTTTAATTCCTTTTTTTTCTTTTTCTTCAATTTTATCGATGTAAATTTTCCCACCATTTGCATAATGATAAATGTTCCTTGCTAATTCTGATATTGCGGTGGTAATCCGGGCTTGGTCCACTGCGCCGAATCCAAGTTCTTTCGCAGCATGACGACCCAATTGGCGGGCAGCCACAATATCCCATTCGTTCATAATCATTACACAGGATTGGCCATCCATTCTAATCCTCCAGCTCCTTAAGCAATTCCAGCCCTTTTTCCAAGTCAAGCGCAGTATGAATATCTTCCAGTTCAATGCCTAATTCGATCAGCGTAATAGCCACAGCAGGCTGAATACCTGTCAACACGACCGTCGCCCCCATTAACTTAGACATGTTGACACAGTCCCCTAAAATCTTGGCGATAAATGAATCAATGACATCAACCGAAGTTAAATCAATAACAACACCTGTTGCTCCTGTTTCATGAATTTTCTTTAATAAATCTTCCTGAAATTGCATCGCTGTTTTGTCGTCCAGCTCCCACTGTATTGAAATTAATAGATTATTATACAGTTTTAAAATAGGTATTTTTGACGTTTTCATCATCTGCGTTCACCCATTGAAACAATTTTTCGATTGGTCATTTCAAGCGCAGCTTCGATGCCTTTTTGAAGGGTATTTTTCGTCGTAATTTGACTTAAATCAATGCCTAGATTCACTATCGTTTGCGCAATTTCAGGGCGAATGCCGACAAGCAAGCTTTTTGCTCCTACAAGACGAACTGCTTCTGCAGCTTGTATAATGTGATGGGCTACCATCGTATCCACAACAGGCACACCGGTTATATCAATCAGCACCACTTCAGAACGATATTTAACGACCCCTTTTAATAAATTTTCCACAATTCTTTTGGCACGGTCCGTATCAATCGTTCCAATCAATGGCATAACAGTGATGCTATCAAAAACCGGAATCAACGGCGCAGACAATTCTTGCAGAGCCATTTTTTGGAGATTAATGGTTCTTTCATATGAAGAGGTATATTGCAGAAATACTTCCCGATTAACCGGTGAGGTAACTTTCTCTATCTCCGATAATAATTCAAGCGGATCACCCGGTATTTGTTTCTCAAGCAATTTAGCAAATAATATTTTTTCAAAAGTATGTAAGCATTGAGCAATTTTGTCCATTGGCCAGTCAAGCTGGACAATCCGTTTTGAAAATTCATGAATTTTTCTGGAAAATTCATCTTCTTTGTTTTTGCTCCATTCGATGAGAATATTCACATATTCTGCAGCAATTGCTTGATCAATTTGATCAGACTCAGCGGAAATTGATTGGGCATCAGCCTTGTTGAAGCGATCAATCCAATCCTTCATAATCTCGTCTCGATGCATTCGGATAAATTCAACTATTCCAGAAATTTTCAGTGACATGTTGCATGTCTCCTTTCAAAAACTTTGCCTTTTCAACTTTTATAGAAAAATAAAAAAAATTATAGATATGTTCCCGTTTTTATCATTTTTCTTCCACAATATCTGCTAATGCTGTCGCATGCATTGCTTACAGCTATTTTATAAAGGGAATGCGGCAAATCTTCCTTTCATTTCTCGATTATGGAAGAGGCTGTTTTTAAATGCTTCGTCGTTTAAAAAAGCGAATGCAGCTTGTCAGCACGTCTGTTCATTTTTGCGCAAAAATCAAAAATACCACAGTTTCGCAACTGTGGACATTTTTTCAATCTTATTTATTTTAAACATTCTACCTGCAGGCAGTCCTTTTGAAAAGATCGTTGAAATATACGTAAAAAATATTAGAAATCGATCAGCCCTAAACTGATTTGTAAGGCATCGTCCACTTTATCCATCATTTCATCATCAAGATGGGTAATTTTATCCGTTAACCGTTGTTTATCAATCGTTCTAATCTGCTCAAGCAAAATGACCGAATCCCGTTCAAATCCATATTTTTTCGCATCAATTTCAACATGAGTCGGCAATTTTGCTTTTTGAATTTGTGCTGTAATAGCGGCTACGATCACCGTTGGACTAAAACGATTCCCTATATCATTTTGGATAATTAAAACTGGACGAACGCCGCCTTGCTCTGAACCAACTACAGGGGATAAATCAGCAAAATAAACGTCGCCGCGTTTAACAATCAAAAGATTACCCCCCGCTAACTAAGCGTTCAACGGTGTGTTCAGCCTCATACTCTGCCAGAAAAGCCTCCGATGCAATATTTAGATTGATCTTCGCCATTTCCATATAACCGCGTCTCATTGACTCGCGAATTTGGCGTTTTTTACGCTCTCTCAAATACATTTTCATTGCTTGATAAATAAATTCACTTCTGTTTCCGTTTTCCTGTTTCACGATTCCATCTAATTCAGAAACAAGTGCTTGTGGCAATCGAACAATAATTTCCGTTGTTGAGCTGGATTCAGACACCAAAATACACCTCCACCGTTCCTACAAAGCCGAAATCATTTTATTCCAATATTAATATTAACATTTATATTCGTTGAAGCAAAGCCATTTTTCAAATAATTTCTTCAATATTATCGGCATTGAGATGAATATTTTATTCAAGTTTCTTCATTTTTCAGTAAGCAGAGGATTTCTTACGTTTGTTTTGCCTCCATTTCTTATATAGATCCGAGGAACCCGCCAATTGATCATGCATGGAATTTCATAATTAATCGTTTCCAGCCGTTTGGCCACTTCATCAACTGAAATCATGTCATTGCCTTGTGAACCGATAAGTGTCACTTTTGTCCCGACAGGTTTTTTTTCCGGAAGCTTAATCATCAGTTGATCCATGCAAATGCGCCCGATAATAGGAACGCGCCTTCCATCGACAAGAACTTCCGAACCAGTCAATTTTCGAATCCATCCATCAGCATAACCGATTGGAACCGTACCAATCCATTCCTCCTCTTTCGCTGCGTATGTTGCTCCGTAACTTACTTTTTCCCCTTTTTTTATTTTTTTAATATGAACAATCTTTGAGTGTAAAGAAAAGGCTTCATATAACGGAAAAGGCAGCGTGCTTTTGATAAATTCCGATGGCGCCAAACCATACATGGAAATGCCAAAGCGAACCGCATTAAAAGTTTTTGTTGGAAAGCGAAGAGTCGCAGCACTGTTTGCACAATGAATAATCAAACCGTCTGTATCCACGATTTGCAATAATTCCAGGAAACGTTCATATTGCTGTTCAAAATATGCTGTATCGTGTTCGTCTGCTGTGGCAAAATGAGTGAATATACCTTCTAATCGAAATAACTGCTGTCCCTTTATGAGCGAAATGGCTTGTTCGAGTTCTTTTTTATCTCTTATTCCGATCCGTCCCATACCTGTGTCTAATTTCAAGTGGATGTTGACTGATGTTTTCCCTAAATATTTTCCCGCACTTTCCAGCCATTCAGCTGAATAGGCAGTCACACTTATCCCATTTTCTCCTGCAACTGTAACATCTTCTGGTCTTACCGCTCCTAAAACGAGGATAGGGGCCTTTATTCCTGCTTGTCTCAATTTCAATGCTTCATCTAGAAAAGCGACTGCTAATTTAGCAGCACCTGCTGACAATGCTGCTTGGGCAACTTCCACATCTCCATGACCATAAGCATTAGCTTTCACAACAGCAATAATTTCAGTTTCATTCGGCAAATGTTCCTTTAATCCATGAATGTTCGCTTCAATATGATCTAAATTAATTTCTGCCCATGTATCTCGGAAATAGTTCTGCATCTTAATTTCATCTCCAACGATATCGTTTTGTTTATTTTATATCACTGTTTCTTTTTAAACAATAGTACATAAAAAAGGCGGCAGAAGATCGTTTCTTTTGCCGCTCAATTTTACTACTTCCCTGATTGGCTTTGTACAGAACGAGCAACTGCAATCATTTCTTCTTGCGTCAGTTCGTTTGAAGCGAGCATATAATCCACGCCATTATATGTCCATGTTAAAGAATTGTCGGTCAGCGCTCCAACTGCAAACCCTAAATCGACCAGCTCTCCGCTGACAAATTCTGAAGAGGTAACTGGTGAAACTTCCGCAAGCTCCTCAATAAGAGTAAATGATTTTTCGCCTCCGTAAGTTAATACTACTCGTTTTCCGCTATCTGTATTCAGCTCTTTTTCTTGGACGAGATCGACACCTTCCGGCAAGTCTTCCTTAAGCGGATAAAGAACAGCAAATTGTTTGTTCGCTGATTGAGCCAAAACAGGAATATCCACTTGGGCATTGGACATCGTTTTTTCTATTTCAAAGGCATTTTTATCAAATTTTGGATTCGATTCAAAATTGGAAAATTCAACAGAAACAAGCGCATTCCGATCAACATCCATCACTTTCACATATGAAGGTGTCAAATTTTTCTTATGAAATGCAATTTTTTGGTATGGGAGCATTTGATTGTTTTGATAATTGGTTTTTGTTTCAAATACATAGTTCTTTTCCCCGACTTCGAATTTCGCTTCTTTATCCTTCAATATATCTTGGACAAGCGATTCATACAGGTAAGCTTGACTCGAATTTTGCGGCCAATTGCTTTGGAAACGGAAGCTTTTGTTCAAAGCAGGAGTCAGAACAAATACCCCATCATCATTTCTTAAAATAATCTGGCTTTGATCCCTGTCATCATTTTTTAATAGCACTCGATAATAATGGGGCTTTTTGTGCCAAATTTCCACTTCATACACATGCGGCTCTTCCGCTGTTTTGATCGTCATTTTGGCGTTCACCTTATAGCCTTTTAATTCTTCAATTTTTTTGTTCAATGCACTTGAAACGTCTTCTTTTGATTTTACGCCACATGCAGATATTAATCCCACAAAAAGCAAACAGACAATCACGAGCTTTACGCCTCTCGTCAAATTTTTCAACCCCTTTGCCTCAATTAGCGTCACTAGGAAGTTTTGAAGAGTCAGTGAACAATTTCTGACTTGTCTCCCCTACCGCATTACAACTATATGAGGCAAGGTCAGCAAATATGCAGACTAGCTTGACAGGCTTTCAATGATTACTTGTGCAGCAGCAAAATTTTTTGAATGAGTGATTGTCACAAACACCCGGTCTGATGTAATATTTTGCACAATGATCGGTTTCCCTTTTTCATCATGTAAAATTTCAATATCTAAAAAGCCCACTGTCTTTCCGATTCCTGTCCCTAATGCTTTGCTAAATGCTTCTTTAGCGGCAAATCTGCCTGCCAAAAACTCCAATTGTCTTGAATCCCGCAATTTATTAAAGATTTCCTTTTCGCGAAACGATAAGATTCTGTCAATAATGTTGGATCTCCGCTCCATAATATCTTTCATCCTGTCCATTTCAACGATATCAAGTCCAATCCCAACGATCACACCATCACATCCCTTTAATTTTCTACTGTACTATTTATAAATTGAAAATCATACAATGATTATAGAATACTTGTCCTGTTGAAAAGGAGAATTCACATGTTTCGCAGAACAGAAAGCCTTCACACTTTTATTCGCCTTTATCCTGCTGTCACGATCATAAGCTGCATACATGTTGTGTTATGGATTATGATGAAACTTTCTTTCCCAATATTTACGCTTCTATTTTCTTTTTTAACCGGATACAATGCAGGGGTTCATTCAGGGGAATGGTGGCGGCTCATTACACCAATTTTTTTGCATACTAGCTTTTCCCATCTTTTGTTTAATACAATCACACTTATTATTTTTGCCCCGCCGCTGGAACGAATGGTAAAGTCAATTTATTTTCTGGTCATTTACAGTGCATCAGGCATTATAGCCAACATTGCAACCTATTTGATCATGCCAATGGATTATTCTCATGCAGGAGCTTCAGGGGCGATTTTTGGCATTTTGGGCACGTACATGTTCATCTGTTTTTTCCGAAAGGAATATATGGATCAAAAAAACTCTCAAATGATCTTAACGGTTACAGCCATAGCTCTCGTACTGTCCTTTATTGATGCCCATATCAATGTAGTTGCACATGTAACAGGACTTCTGGCTGGATTTTTGCTAGGTAAAGTGTTTGTCCGCAAAAAACCAAGCTTCATTCATTATACGTATTATCATCAACCGGTTCGGCAGGAAGGAATGAAATTATTTTTCAAAAAATGGTCGATATGGATTTTTGTTTTCGTTTTTATACTTGCGGCTATTTTATATGTGTTGTAAAAATTTAAATCACTCCCATCCACATGAGAGATGGGAGCTTCTAAACTTGTCCTTCACTTCTTCTTGAAAACCATTTATAAATTTCCATTCCGTCCTTTTCCTCGAGGTTTTTAACAGCAAAAAAGCTTCCAGTAGACTTGGAAATAATACTGCACTGAACAGAAGTCAGATCTTTTTGTCTCTGAAAATAGGATTGTTTCAATTCCAATGATTGAATCCGCTTTTTTTCGAAAAAGACGGTTGTCTTATTCAACACGCGGAAAGACAGCGTCAATTCTTTTCCATTTAAATACCAACCTGTATCTTTATATTGAAAATATCCGAGCACCAGTGCAAAAGGAATGAGAATAAGTGATAAGTAGCCCCATGGTTTAAAAAACAAGCATAAAGGGACGGCTATGAGAAGTGATAAAATCAGCATACGGAGCAAAAATCTGGACAGCGCACGCCGCGGAACCGGGTGCAGTGTCTCGTTTATCGTCAAATGAAAAAAGCTTTCAACCTTTTCTTTAACTTGTTTCTTCCGAATTAACGGAAACAAAATGGTCTCGACATCCTTGTCACTTCCGCCTCCCGCCGATTCAATATGTACAGTTGCATATCCAAAAGGCTGGCGCAGCCAATTTTCTGTTACTTTAATTGCTTGAATACGATCTATTGGTATAGAAATCTGTTTTTTTTCAAAAATGCCACTTGAAATAATAATCTGTCCGGCTTCTTCTCGAACTGTAAAATCTCCGTACTGGAGTAAAACCCCGATAAAGCTTATAATCCACGCAATGATCAAACCAATCAAACATAAGATGACAATCATCGTCACACTTGCATGGACAATCCATTCCAGCTTGTCAAATATTTTTTCGTACGGAATAATTTCATCAAATTGGCTTAAAAAGGCTACGATTGACAGAGCAACCCCTAAGCCGCTTGAAGTTGCTGCAGTAATAAGCAGTTCGTTAAAGCTTATTTTGTAAAGAACCCTTCCTTCTTCCAGTTTGTCTTGCTCTGCTTCTCCTTGTGCTATTTGTCTTTTTTGCTCCTTGATGATTGTCCGAATCTGTTCTGCCTCTTCTTTCCGTATGGCGCTAAGTTCAACCTCTGCTTCGCCCATGCCGCCCGCTGTTTCGATTTCAAGCTTCACTACACCGAAGAGGCGCTGGATGAAACCGGCGGTTACATTTATGGATTGAATTCTTTCAATCGGTATATATCGATTTTTTTTAAAAAAAACACCCTGCTCAACACGAAATTCATTTTCTTCAATGCGATAAGTAAATTTCAACCAATTCAACACACTGGAAATGATCGTGAGTACAAGTGCTAGAATCGTTCCGATCAATAAAAACGACCGGATGTTTCCTATGTTTGTGACAAACAAGAAAATATTCGTTATTATAATTTCTTTAATCGCCTTCGCAATTTTCACTAAAACAGCTACGGGATGCAATCTTTTCTGATCATACATCATCCTTCGCCTCCCGTGCCAATTTCGAGATATAATCGCGAAGCTGATCCGCTTCTTCCATTTCCAGGGCAGGAATCTCGTGAACCGTTGCTGCAGTGGAAATAGTTACAGTCGCCAAGTTATATTTTCTTAAAATCGGCCCTTGTGAGGTATCTACATGCTGAACTCTCACCATTGGAACAAGCACACGGGTAACTGTAAACAATCCATGCTGCAAATCCAGTTCATTCTCATGAACTTCATATCGCCATATTTTCAACCGAATATTTGGAAAAATGAAAATGGAACAAATAGAAGACACCAACCAAATAATTGCCAATATAGGAATAATCCATTTCGGCCAGTTGAAAAAAAATATCAATAAAGATATGCCTATGATCACCAGCAACTCAACGATGCTCCAAATAGCCGCAGTGATCTTCCATACAGTAACAGCTTTAGGACTAATGCGATTTTGTGGTTCGCGCCGCAAGTTTTTCCCTCCCTTGTCTCCTTCTGTAAAAAATTACGTTTCATTTAGGCAAAAAGTTTCAAATATATAAAAAGGAGGCAGCTCCAAGTTTTGGAATGCCTCTTTTTCCATGTCTGATTATTCTTTTTCTTTCCAATTATTTTGGGCTAGCCCATCCTTTTGTCGATCTTGCTGAATGAAAGGAGCGTTTCCGTCCAACCCGTTTGTTTTTTAAATCAAGCTTTCGTTTATTTCTGCTTTTTTCTTTCTTCATAGGGAGAGGAGGTTCCTCCGTCAATTTTACAGGTGTCGTATCCGGCTCCTTCGTTAACATTTTAATAGCTGCTGCAAGCAATGGGACGGAATCATATTTTTCCAATAGCTCCGCAGCAAAATTTTTATACTGATCTAAATTTTCAGTTTCCACTACAGAGCAAATTTTTTCGACCGTCATTTTTTGTTTTCCTACTAGTGCTTCATCTAAAGTAGGAGGACGCATTCGATCCATTTTTCTTTTTGTTGTATGCTCAATGGTTTCCAAAATACCGCGTTCCCTTGCGGTTATAAACGTCATCGCTTTTCCTGACTTCCCAGCCCGTCCTGTTCTTCCAATTCTATGCACATAGCTTTCAGGGTCTTGAGGTACATCAAAATTATATATATGGGTGATACCAGATATATCAAGCCCTCTGGCTGCTACGTCTGTTGCAACAAGTACATCAATGGCTCCATTTTTAAATTTGTTCAAAACAGATAAGCGTTTCGCTTGGCTTAAATCGCCATGAATTCCTTCTGCTGAATAGCCGCGGACATTTAATGCTTCAGAAAGTTCGTCCACTCGGCGCTTTGTCCTGCCAAACACAATCGCAAGCTCCGGTGATTGCAGATCAAGAAGTCTTGTCAAAACGTCAAATTTTTGTTTTTCAGGCACTTCTAAATAATATTGCTGCACATTTGGAACCGTTACTTCTTTCGCTTTTACACGGACATGAGTCGGATTTTTCATAAAGCGTTCTGCAATTGATTTAATTGGACCAGGCATTGTTGCCGAAAATAGAAGGGTTTGACGCTCCCTAGGAATATTTGAAAGAATGTGCTCAATATCATCAATAAACCCCATGTTGAGCATTTCATCCGCTTCATCTAAAACGACAGTGTGCACAGAATCAAGCCGCAGCGTATTGCGCCGTATGTGATCCAATAACCTTCCAGGTGTTCCAACAATAATGTGGGGAGGCTTCTTCAAAGCCCGAATCTGCCTGGAAATGTCCTGGCCTCCGTAAATCGGCAATACTCTTGTCCGTTTATCATAGCCGATTTTATATAACTCTTCTGATACTTGTATAGCAAGTTCCCGTGTTGGGGCTATCACAATCGCTTGAACAGCTGAATCATGAACATTAATTTTTTCTACTAAAGGGATGCCAAAAGCTGCTGTTTTTCCTGTCCCTGTTTGCGCTTGTCCAATGATGTCTTTATTGTTCAAGCCTAAAGGGATCGCCTGCATTTGAATGGGAGTCGCTTCTTCGAAGCCCATTCTTTTTATTGATTTTAACAGCTCCGGACTCAACCCGAACTGGTGAAACAAATTTGTCAATTTTTCCAAACTCCTTTAAGACTTTTATTAAGCGCTGCTGGATAAAAAGGCTCTTGTGCGTATTTTCTAGAAACTGTAAGCTTATCATAGTCGTGAGAATCAGTGTAAACTCCGATTTTTGCTGGAAAGTACGCATAGGGATTTTTATCCATTCACCGCAGGTGTTATCATACCATTTCCATCAATCTATTTCAACTTACCGCACTATAGCTAAAAAAGCATAAAAACAAAAGCACAAGCAAAATGATGTTTTATTTTATTCTTTCATTAATGCATGAACAACATCTTCCAGCTTCATTCCTCTGGACGCTTTCACTAACACAAGATCTTTTGAGCCTGCAGCTTTCTTTAATTCATTAATTAGTTCATCTTTGTCAAAAAACACATGAATTTTTCTTTCATCTATAACTTTCTTTGCACCAACGGCAATTTCTTTTCCAAGTTTTCCAAATGTAAAGAGGTGATCAATTTCTTGATCAGACAGCATCATTCCTACTTCTTGATGAAGTTCAACTTCTCTTTCGCCAAGCTCCAGCATATCCCCTAAGACAAGAATTTTTTGCGAATATCCTTTTAGACCATGGACTAGATCAATGGCTGCTTTCATCGCTGTAGGATTCGCGTTATATGCATCATTTATGATGGACAGACCGTTCTTCGTTTGAATCAATTCAAGTCTCATGTTTGTTATTTTCAAATCGCGAAGCCCTTTTTCAATACGATCCAGTCCGATCTTTAGCAGTTCTCCAACAGCGATCGCTGCCAATGCGTTTAAAACATTGTGACGGCCTAAAACAGGGATAAAAAAAGGCTGTTCAGCTATATTGGCGCGAAACCGTGTTCCTTCACCCAACAGCTCCATTGATGTCGGAAAAAGATTATTGTTTTTCTTTTCTCCAAACGTTACGGTTTGACATGAATAATCTTTTTTTAACAAAGGCTCATCACCATGATAAATGAGCGTTCCATTCTCTTTTAAGCCCTTTATAATTTCAAGCTTTGCTTCCGCAATCCCTTCACGAGAGCCTAAATCTTGTAAATGGGCATCGCCGATATTGGTAATGACGGCTATATCAGGACGTGCAATTGATGATAATAATTCAATTTCTCCCTTAGCGTTCATGCCCATTTCTAATACAGCCACCTCTGTATCTTCAGGCATATCTAATATTGTTAAAGGCAGACCGATATGGTTGTTGAAATTCCCTTTCGTTTTATGCACGCGATACCGAGTGCCCACAACCGATGCGATCATATCTTTTGTCGTTGTTTTGCCATTAGAGCCTGTAATCCCTACTACTTTTGGGTTTACTTCCAACAAGTAGCGAGAAGCAATCTGCTGCAATGCTGCCAAGGTGTCGTCGACAATGATCAATGGTTTGTCTTGCGGCGGATTCGGGACTGATCTAGACCATAAAGAGGCATGAGCACCATTTTCGAACGCTTTCTCGACAAAGTCATGTCCATTAAACTTTTCGCCAATAATGGGTACAAATAAGTTCCCTTTACGGACATTCCGCGAATCAGTCGTTACTCCTTCGATGGTAATCTTCTCAAATTCCTCTTTTAATTCTGCGTTGTTTGCCATCTGCTTAATTGCTGATAATTGCCGTTTTATCATGCTATTTTGTTCTCCTTTCAAAAGGCGGCTTTACACAGCCGCCCTAAGAACGATCTTTAAATAGTATACTTGATTCTCTGTTTTAGTTCATATCGCTCGATTCCAAGCTGAACCAATTTTTCAATCAACGCCGGATAATCGATGCCGCTGTGCTTCCATAAAAGAGGGAACATGCTAAACGGCGTAAATCCAGGCATTGTGTTCACTTCATTGATCAACGGTGTTCCGTCTTTTCTCAAGAAAAAGTCTGCCCGAACAAGTCCAGAACCATCGATAGCTTTAAATGCTTTCAGCGCCATTTTCTTGATTTGTTCATATTGCTCTTCCGTTATGTCAGCTGGAATAATGAGCTCCGTATCTCCGTCTTCATATTTCGCTTTATAATCGTAAAACTCTTTTTTCGGAGCAATTTCCCCAACAACAGAGCAGATCGGTTCGTCATTTCCAATTACTCCGATTTCAACTTCCCTTCCATCAATACTTTCTTCAATAATCAGCTTCCGATCATACAGAAACGCTTCTTCAATAGATTGAATGAGCGATTGCCGATCTTTTGCCTTGCTGATACCTACGCTTGAGCCGAGGTTGGCTGGCTTTACAAAGCAAGGATACCCGAGCTGCTCCTCGACTTTTTGAAAAACCTTCTCTTTATCTTTTTCCCAGTCTTTGTTCGTAAACCAAACGTACTTTGCCTGAGCAAGTCCTGCTTGGGCAAATAAATTTTTCATAATGATTTTATCCATTCCTGCTGCTGAAGCCAAAACTCCGTTCCCAACATAAGGTATATTCAGCAATTCCAGCATTCCTTGTATCGTTCCATCTTCACCATTCGGTCCATGCAATAGCGGAAATACGACATGGACTGGATCAGCGCTTCCTGGAGCGTTAAATAGCTCTTGACTGAAAGGTACCGGCAAATGTTCACCTTTTTCTCCAGCTTCGGAATTTCCCGCTAGAAACTTCAAGTCTTCTACTCTTTCAACTGGACCGTTCAATTGCTTTCCTTTTACCCATTGCCCTTGCTCCGTAATGTAAATTGGATATATGTCAAATTTATTTTTATCGAGAGCGTTTATTACTGCCCGAGCTGTTTGTAATGATACTTGATGCTCGGCAGATTTGCCCCCATATACAAGCGCCAGTTTGATTGCCATTTATTTTTTTCCTCCCGTTTTGAAAAAAATCATCTGTTTTATTTTATCATTATATAGGTTGTTTTTGTTATTATTGCCGAACAATTTATTTGCGGGAGAAAAAAATTCACTTCTTCTTTACCATGAATTAAAATAAATACGAAGGAAGGAGGGGTTATCCAATGAAGCCAATAGAGACAGCAGAACAGTTTGAACAAGTGATTCAGAGCAATCAAGAAACCATCATCAAGTTTTTTGCCGATTGGTGCCCTGATTGCAAAAGAATGGACATGTTTATCGGCGACATTTTAGAAGAATACGGTCAATATGAATGGTATGAGATCAATAAAGATCAATTCCCCGACCTAGCTGAAAAATATCAAGTAATGGGAATTCCAAGCATTTTAATTTTTAAAAACAACGAAAAAATCGCTCATCTGCACAGCGCATACGCAAAAACACCTGAGGAAGTGAAAGAATTTTTAGGCTCGCATCTTAAATAAAGAAAAAGCCGCTGGGGGTGTCTAATAAGTCGTTTTTACGGCTTATAGACGCCCCCATGAATGTTTTAGAAACGTTGATATATCGATGTTTATGATTTTTTGTTTTCAATGGCGATTTGATTTTCTAAGACAGCCCTTTCATAAAAAGCACGAATCTAAAAAAACTGGACTTCGGATGTTTTTTCATCCAGTCCAGCCTCATTCTTTTCCTATCAAAATATTTCTATTCCTTTTTTAAATTCTCTAAAACCGTCAATAAATCCCTTAATTGGCTGATTTCATAGTCTGGAGTGACTTCTCCGCTAAGCTCCAACTGCTTTCGATTAATCCAAACAGACCGGATATTTGTCCGTGATGCCCCAAGTATGTCAGTGCTCAGTTTGTCTCCAACCATTACCACTTCATTGCTTTGAACACCCATTAAGTTTAGTGCGTGTTCAAAAATTGACGGATCAGGCTTACCTTTGCCGAACTCACCTGAAATGACAATATGCTCAAAATACGATGAGAGAGCAGAAACACTAGCAATCTTTTCTTTTTGCAGGCTTGGATCCCCGTTTGTTAAAAGAAGCAAACGATAGTTTTGTTTCAGCCGTTCTAATACTTCAAATGTATCCTCATATACGAGCGGTCTTTTGCGCCGTTCTGCATGAAAAAGCTCAGCCAGCTTTTCCCCGAATTCAGCATCATCGATACCGACCGCCTTCAAACCGTTCGTCCAAGCATCTTTTCTGTAAACAGGCGCCAATTGATTAAGCTTTTCAAACTGTTCGTGCACGATTTCGCTAAAATTCGCCCAAAGACCTTCAAACGGATTGATGCCAATCATTTTTGTAAATGGATATGTTTCATAAGATTCATACAATTTTTTCGCTTCTTGACGAACCGCTTCCTCAAGCTGTTTTGAATCAACCCCGTATTGTTCTTCGGCTGTGGTACAAACATATTGGAATGTGTCGCTGACGCTTTTTTCATCCCAAAGAAGTGTATCATCTAAGTCAAAAAAAACAGCTTTAATCAATCATCTATCTCCTCTCCATTTTCTGTTCCATTCTTACCTAAAAACAATTTTTTGTCACTGCCAATATTTCTGATTCGAAAGCAAATAAAGATGGATGGCACCTTAATAAATTTTATTTGAAATCAATATAAAATTGAATTATACCTCTTTCGTCCAGCCGAACTTGTCTTCCGCTTTTCCGTATTGAATGTTCGTGATCGTTTCATAAAGCTTTTTAGAAAACTCGCCTGTTTCAGAATTATTCAATAGCATTTTATGCTCATTCCATTTCAGCTCCCCGACCGGCGAAATTACCGCTGCTGTTCCTGTTCCGAAAACTTCTTCCAATTCCCCGTTTTTGTAGGCATTGAATATATCTTCTATTGCAATGCGTTCTTCATGCACCGGTACTCCCCAATCTTTCACTAGCTGGATAACGGAGTCTCTTGTTATACCGCTCAAAATGCTTCCGTTTAATTTTGGCGTGTACACTTCACCGTTGATTTTAAAGAAAATGTTCATACTTCCAACTTCTTCAACATATTTATTTTCTTTTCCATCGAGCCAGAGCACCTGATCGTATCCTAATTCTTCCGCTTTTTTTTGGGCGTATAAGCTAGCGGCATAGTTTCCGGAAGTTTTAACATGACCAACTCCTCCCGGTACAGCGCGTACATATTCATCTTCAACATAAATTTTTACAGGAACGAGCTGACGGCCTGAATAGTAAGCTCCAACTGGCGACAGGATAATCATAAACTTGTATTCGCTTGCTGGTCTAACTCCTAAATATGGTTCCGTTGCAATGATGAACGGTCTGATATATAAAGAAGTGCCTTCTTTATTTGGAATCCAATCTCTTTCCACTTCAACAAGCCGCACAATGGCTTCCAATACTAAATCAGGGTCAATGGGCGGAATACACATTCGTTCGCAAGAGCGGTTCAATCGCTCTATATTTTTATCCGGTCTGAATAACAATGTGCGGCCGTCATTCGTTTTATAAGCTTTCAGCCCTTCAAAAATTGCTTGCCCGTAATGAAATACCATTGCTGACGGCGAGAGCACCAACGGTTCAAACGGCACTATACGAGGGGAATGCCACCCTTGCACCTTATTATAATCCAATATAAACATATGGTCTGTAAAATGTTTTCCAAATCCTAACGATTCAAGATCAGGCTTTTCTTTTAACCGGTCCGATTTAATAAATTCAATAACTTGATTCATGTTCATCCATCCTTTCTCATTATTTTAATTTTATTGTGCGCTGCTGACTAGACCTATTTGGTTGCCAATTTTTATTGAATGCTTGATTGGCTAAATCGGGCTTTTCTTTTAGCGGGCAGCATGGCGAAATAGCCAATTAAAAAAACATGCCCCAGCAATCACCAACGCATAAAACATCGGTTGATTGCTGGGGCGAGATGCTTCGCGGTACCACCCAGCTTCTCTGTATTCCTCACAGAATACAGACTCAGCAAGTCACACATAGATGACTTTCTTCGTAACGGAAGATCCGTTGTTTTATACTTTGGCCAAAAGCCATTTCTAAAACAAGGCTCCAAGGCGATCTTCAAAGAGAGATAACGGCTGGCCTTTCAGCCTATGGGTCAGCTCTCTAATACGTCATCGCTCTCTTCTACTGCTCCTTTTCCTCACCTTTTTCATATGAAATTATCAAAATAAAAACTCGCCCCAATCCAAAAAGAAATATTGGATTGTTGAGGCGAGTTTTTCGCGGTACCACTCAACTTTTCTGTATTCCTCGCGAAATACAGACTCAGCAAGTCACGTACATGACTTTTCTTGATAACGGAAGAACCGTTGCTTTATACTTTAGCTTGCGCTATTTCTAAAACAAAGCTCCAAGGTGACCTTCAAAGAGTGGTGAACGACTGACCTTTCAGCCTGCGGGTCAGCTCTCTATGCGCCACCGGCCTCTTTTACTGCTCCTTTTCTTTGCTTTTCTTATCTGAAAATAATTTATTTAGTAAATAATTTTGAAAATGATTATATAACCTCTTTCGTTTTAAGTCAATAAGAATTTAGTTTTTAACAAAAATTTGTTTCCGACACGTCTCGATTTCACCCAATTCATCACTTTTTCTCTATATCTGAATACACTGACATAAGAAAAATGAAAGGCGGGATATTTGCATGTATGCTAATACACATTATGCAAACTACTATTATCCAGTTTACGACCACAGCTTGATTAGACAAAATAGATATAACAGCTCCATTGACAATATACTGAAGGCTATCTTAAACGGAATTTCTTCTGAAGCAAGTGCCATTGATTTTTACACAAGATTGGCAAAGGCGGCGGCAACTTCTGAACAGAGACAGGCAATTGAACATGCGCTAGAAGACGAAAAAATACATTTACGAACATTCACGCAGCTTTATCAAACATTAACAGGAAAAAAACCGGTTTATCAAACAAAAATAACTCGATTCCGAAATTTCCAAGAAGGTCTGCGGATCGCTTATGAACAAGAATTGGAAGCATATGAGACATACCGCGATAATTATTTATCTACACAAGATCCAATGATTCGAGATGCTTTCTTTAGAGCCATGACTGATGAAATTGAACATGCGTTAAGATTTAGCCACGTACTAAACAAGAAATAGTCGAAATCAATTTTTGCTTCCAGTCATATGAGCGGTCTCATTTGGGTCAAATGCTAAAGGGACTTTTGTGATTTTACTTGTTGTTTCATCAAGTGCGACAAGATCACTTTGGTTCACATCATGAACATTTGTTTTCCCTAAACCTTTGACAGCGACCTGTATTTCTTCCGAAAATGACGTTAAAAAATTAGATAAATAATATGCTGCCTCCTCTTTATTAAATTGATCCGCCATTCTTCCGCTATAAAAGGCCAATACCGTCGGTGGCTCAAATGGTATTGTTTTTACGACCTGTGTATGCGTCATTGCCCATAAAGCAGCAGTTCCTATATAAACAGCATCTGCTCCAAGCGCCAAAGCCTTCAATGCATCCCCGGGAGTATTGATTCCGCCGCCAATCAATAAGCTCACTTTTCCTTTCATTTCTCTCTTTGTTATATAGTGGACAGCCCTAGTCAATGCATAAATCGTCGGCAATCCGAAATCATCTTGTATGATCGGCGCCGATCCTTTTGTACCTGCCTGACCGCCATCAATCGAAATAAAATCCACACCTGCCAAAAGTCCGTATTCAATATCTTCTTCAAGCCTGTTGCTTGCACAAATTTTGATTCCGATCGGGACTCCTCCAGTGAGTTGTTTTAATTCTTTTACAACCTTTCTTAAATCGTTCGGACTGTTCCATTCATTGAATCTTCTTGGAATAACTGCGGTCTCATCCGGTTTTAAACCTAATATATCACGGGCTTTTCCTTGCAAAAATTCAGGTGAAATTCTTGCCGGGACAGCAGCTGAAGCTCCTTGCCCAATATGGATTTCCACAGCATCTGCCTGTTTTAATACATCTGCATTTTTCCCCCAATTCGCAGTGTGGTATTGAACGATCAAATGCTTTGCCCGTTCACGTTCCTCTTGTAAAAATCCCCCTTCACCGATGTTACAGGCTGTTCCGACAACGGCTGTTCCCCAGGCTTGGGCAATTCGAACTTGTTCGCTTACGCCAAGACCATATGCCATCCCGCCAAGCAAAACAGGTATATCAATTGTGAGAGGTTTTTTGGTCAAGGGACCAATAACCGTTTTCATTTCCACTTTTGCGTCCTCTTTTGCTGGAAAAACAGCGAGCTGAGCGGGTGAAAAAACAAGTCCGTCAAAGTTTAGAAATTTTCGCGGGCTACCAAACGGGCGGTCAATAATTTTCCCTTCTGCAGCCCTCAAGCTGTTCTCAACGACAATCCTTGGGCTTATCCGCGTAAAGGCACTGACCATTTCCCAGACATTTTCCGCATAAGGATCACCCATGAGAATTTTTGTAAATGATGAAACAGCCTTTTTAATAAGAGGGCGAATAGTTAATAACACGATCACATATGTCAGAAAGGGACTTAATAATAATGCACCTATTACCAAAAATTCATTCATCCTTCATCGATCCTTTTGAATAAGGTTGTAGATGCTTTCTTTTTTGCCATTTGCCGCGAATGGCTATGATCACCAGCAATATACAAGGAATAATAATTAAAATCGGCAGCTCAATGAACAATGGAAGCTTTTCCTTAAAAAGCTCTTTTTTTTCAATCTCATTTTCCACACTTACAATTGCAATGACAAAAATCATGATTGCTGCAGGCAGTATAAAAGGCTGGTGCTTTTGTTTTTTAAACAGCTCCGCCATTCCTACAACTCCTGCATAAAAAAAAATATTTAATTTTACGAAAAGGCCGATAAACAAAGTTAAAATGACAATCGGATCCATTCTCTGAAAAAAGTCGCCGACATTGATTTTTTGTGCTGTATCAAGCAAAGGGAGATCGGCTAATTCCGTTCCGTACACCCCAAGCACTGCAATAGTTAATGCAAAAGTCCATGAAACGGACAAACCGCTGAATAAAACCGATAACGTTCCAATTCGCACACCGTTCTGAGGCTTGTTTAAGTATGGAAGTATCATGAAAAAGACAACCATTTCGCTATAAGAAATGATAGTCGGAAACACCGTTTTGATTAAAGGAAATAAGCCATCTTCTAAAATTGGCAAAAGATGTATTGGATCAACAATTCCGGAGGCAAACACTAAAAAATTTCCCATTATCCCTAGAGTGATCATGATAAAGAAAAGCAGCTGGGCAACTCTTGCGAACACTTCAATTCCTAAAAAGCATGAATAAGAAATAAGTAAAACTCCCATCAATAAAACCACTTCAATAGGCGTTTCAGGCAAAAGATATTTAATCATGTTATCCCCAGTATCCCGCAATATAAAGCCGGCGATTAAGATAAAATAAAAATTATATATGATTGAAAGCACTGTACCAACAATTTTCCCTGTGTTTTCCAAAAATATTCCTGTCAAGGTGAGGTTTGGAAAACGATTATAAATTGGACCGTAAATCAATAAAATAAGGAGAATGTTAATTCCGGAAACAACTAACACGGCGATCCAATTATTTTGCTTTACTTCCAATCCTAGCCCTGTGACAATCAGACTTCCAAATTGAAACAAAAACATAAATGAAAACATCTGTAACCCATCGATTTTTGCTTTTTCCATATAAAATTCCTTCCATTTCCCTGCTCTCAATCCTCCAGCTTGTGAAGCGGAGGATTGTTGATCGTGCCTGTTCTTCGAATTTTGACATCAACAGTAGTTTTTATTGGAAGTTCAGTGAACGTTTCCTTCCAATGTTTTTTTATTTTTTTCCAATTTTTATAATCGTCCCGATACAATGATTTTCCAAAACCGAAAGCATCGACTCGGTAATTTTGCTGAACATTCGAAAGAACTTTTTCAACTTCTTGTTTTATTTTTTCTTCCGTCTTTTTTTCTATCTTCCTTATCGTTTTTGTATTTGTTATTGTGAGATGCTTGCATTGTACATCCGCTACATTTCCTTGAGCCTCTATATGAACTTCACCAACGGGATTGCCTTTATGCATTTTTGTTTTTAGCTGACTTTTTGCAGAAAAAATGTCAATGCTTATCTTTCCGTCATTCTTGCATGAAATTTCTTCGATCGTCCGATGTACTTTGCCGATAATATAATGAAGTCCTCTGCTCTGTTGTTCATCCAGCCAGCCTATTAATCGGTCTTGGTGAAACAAAGCGATTCCTTTAAATTTTAATTTTGCTTCAGGGTCAATTTGTTCATAATTGGCTTTCGTTTCACCGACTTGCTGATTGCCTTCTACTGATATTCCTGTCAGTTTCACTTCGATCCCTTCGCTGCTTAAATCCGATAACAATTGATCAAGAGTTACAGATATTGTCGGCGCCCATTGCTTATCTGATAATTCAAGAGAATTAAAAAGCTGGTTCGCCGGGATATCTTCTAACGCTGTTAAAACTTTTAAAATATCCCCTGCCTTGGCATCCTTTGCAACAGTTATATAAAAATCTGTTCTCATTTCATGATCGCGTGACAAAAGATCAAGCACCTCCCCAATTCCCTCTTTTGCTAATTCCTCACCGATTACTAAAATCCGCAAATGAGAAGAGTAAATTCTCCTTGGAACAGCAGTGGTCATTCGCCGTATAGCTTCAATGATGGTGTGACCTTTCTCTTGATAAGTCATAACAGGAGTTTTATCCCCTTTACTCATCAGCATGGCAATTTGACTAGGGTTTACTATTTGCGAGGTCACCACATACTGGTCTCCTTCTTTATCGATCCCTAAACCCACTTGAATGGCAATCGTGTTTAATTCTCTTCGGTTCCAGCAGCCGGATAACAACAACAAAACAACAGCAAATAAAAGCATCTTTTTGAATTTCATTTTTGCTTAACTCCAGCATTTTTATTTCTTGTTAATATTTGCATTTTTCGTTTTTTTATTCTTAATGCAAGAAAAATTTGCACAAAAAAAAGACGCCAATGCGTCCATGTTCATGATCGATTTTTAATGAGCTGTCGTTATTTCAATTTGATTTCCGGAAGGATCAATTGTGTATATTTTTCCATCTTTTTCAGTTATACGTGCATTTATTTCTTTTAATCTCTTGATCACCTGATCTTTTTCTTCCTTATTCGGCAAAATGATTGTGAACCATTTAAGCCCGACACTATTCTCAGGAGGCTTTGGAGCCCCTATACCGTTCCAAGTATTTAACGCAATATGGTGATGGTATTTGCCGCTAGAAATAAATAATGCATGAGATCCATATTTTGATGTCATTTGAAAACCGAGGCCTTTACAATAAAATTGTTCTGCTTCATCTAAATAGGCAACATGCAAATGAACATGACCAATAATGGTTGCTTCAGGCATCCCTTGCCAGCCCTCTGGATCTCTTTCAGAAAATAAATCGTTTATATCTAACGGAATCGTGTCCATCACAACTTGATTTTGATTCCATTCCCAATTCGCCGACTTTCGATCAGCATAAATTTCAATGCCGTTTCCATCCGGGTCTGCCAAATAGACCGCTTCACTGACCAAATGATCGGAAGCACCCTGCAGCGGATAGTTCATTTGAATGAGATGATAAAGGGCATTAGCTAAATCTTTCCTTTCCGGCAATAAAATCGCAAAATGATATAACCCTGTCGTCCGGACTTGTTTTCTTATGACATTATCCGGTTGTTCGACAATCAATAGCGGCTTCTTTCCATCAGCAGAAAAAACGACTTTATTTTCCTTTTGCTCTAATATTTTAAACCCCAATAAATTGTGGTAAAACGCAATAGATCTCTTAAGATCCTCCACTTTGATCGATACTCCCCCGATATATTTATTGGGCGAACGATGAAATGCAAGCTCCATGTATTATCCAATCCCTTCTACAAGATTCTTTAGCTTTTGACAGGCAGTTTAATCTCAAATTTCGTTCCTTTGCCTTTTTTACTTGTCACGTTAATTTCTCCTTGATGCAGGAGCACTAACTGCTTCACAATTGAGAGTCCTAACCCGAATTCCCCGTATTTATTGTTTGTTCTTGACAGATCTGCTTTGTAAAATCTCTGCCAAATGTTTTCAATTTCTTTTTCGTCCATTCCGATCCCGGTATCTTCGATTTCAATGATTGTTTCCTTATATCCAGGTTTCCCCCGCAAAAATATTTTTCCGTTTTGTGTAAACTGAATGCTATTTTTAACAATATTGATCAAAATTTGAATGAGGCGATCATAATCAGCATAAATGATTTCATTTTCATCCGCTTCAATGATCATAATGTTATTTTTCTCCTCCGCTTGTGAAAGAAGCTGTTCCTTCACAATTTCAAACACATCAATTAACTGTATAGGTTCTATATTTAGCTTTACTTGATTCGACCGAATTTTTTCATAGTCCAAATTTTCATTAACTAGCCGAATCAGCCTTTTTGCCTCTTGGCTTACTAATTGAATGCCTCTTTCTTTTTCTTCTTCAGGAATCATATCGCTTTTTAATCCTTCAATGACACCGCTGATCGTTGTAAGAGGAGTTTTCAACTCATGAGAAACATCTGCAATAAACTGTCTCCTTCTTTTTTCAAGCCTGCTTATTTCCTCCTGAGAAGCTTTAAGCTTTTTTACCATTTCATTAAAGTCGCTTGCCAGCTCACCAATTTCATCGATTTTGGAGGCATTCACCTGGACGTCATAGTTTCCAGATGACACCATTGACGTTGCTTCACGAATCCTCTGAATTCTCCGAACATGCAGCTTCGATAAAAGACCGCTTAGCAAAAATGAAACCGTCAACGAAATTAAAATTGTATAAAATAAAAACTGATTAATGTCGCTGATGGTCTCTCTTGAACCGCTTATCGGCGAAACTAGGAGAACTCCTCCCATCAGCTCCCCGTTCACGATGAATGGCAAAGAAACGAAGGATACCGCCTGATCAAACCGTTTTAAATCTTGCTTGACCACGACAATTTTGCCATCCTCCAAACTCTCCCATTCTTTTTCTGACATTGTGAACCGCGGGAAAAAGCCAGCTTCCGGATAAAAAATTTCGCCTTGTTGATTAAACACACTGAACATAATATTTCGTGTCCTCAGCACCTGCCGGTATTGATCCAAAATCCGGTTTCCGCCCCAATTATCGCGGCTATAATCATGTAAAATGTTTTGGCCGTAGGCAATCAATTCTTCTACTTTATTTTGATAAACATAGTTTTCAACATATTTTGCAAAGGAAAAGCTCAAAATCAAGAATGCAATGACTAAAACTCCTATATGGCTAATAAGCAGCTGATACATATATTTAAGTTTCATCGTGCTTCACCGATTCGTCGAATTTATATCCCACCCCCCAAACCGTGTGAAGGAAGTTTTGCGCTTCAGGCCCGAGCTTCTTTCTCAGCCTTTTCATGTGGACATCAACCGTTCTTTCATCCCCGTAAAATTGATACCCCCATATACTTTCCAGCAACTGCTCTCTCGTAAATACTTGGCGCGGATGTGTGAGAAAATGATAAAGGAGGTCAAACTCTTTTGGAGTTAGGTTATTAATCGATTGTCCTTTAAAATACGCTTCTCTTGCATCTTTGTCCACTTTAAAGTGTTTGGTTGTCACAATGTTTTTTTGACGAGGTTCTTGCTTGTTATATCTTCTCGCCACTGCCTTTATTCTCGCCATTAGTGCAATCGGGCTAAACGGTTTCGTGACATAATCATCGGCTCCCATTTCAAGTCCGATCACTTGATCGGATTCACTGTCTTTAGCGGTCAGCATGATGATCGGAACGGAGTGTTCTTCTTCTCTTAATTTTCTGCAAAGCGTGACTCCATCCATTCCGGGAAGCATCCAATCGATGATGAGCAAGTCCCAATTGCCACTCTTAGCGGATTGGTATCCTTCAAGTCCATCATGGACAAATTCCCCTTCAATCCCTTCCTTTATAAAAAACATATTTAGCATCGAACAGACGCTTTCATTATCTTCGATCACTAAAATTTTCATTTCTCTTCCTCCCGCTAAAACAACTCTTATTTTCAAGATAAACGAGTAAAGAAAGGGAAGCAACTACTTCAACTTCTCTTTTAAAAAATTAAACTTTCGAACATAGATTTTTCATAAATTGTTCATATGTTTCCAATATGCTTATCGTTGACAATCACGAAGGAGGTAAGATTAGATGAATTTTTTTAAAAGGTCGTTGTTAAGCGTATGGGCTAGAAAAGGAAAGAGCCTTTTACAACTGTTTATTTTCACCATCATTTGCTTACTTGTCCTTTCCGGTCTGGCGATCGAAAGTGCAGCAAAGAAAGCCAGTGATTTAGCGAAGGAAAAGCTGGGAGGAGAAGTGACCTTGCAGATGGATATGGAAAAAATGCGGAATCAGCAGCAATCGGAAGGTGAACGGACGAGGTTTCAGCTTGAACCCATTCCGGTAAAATCGGCAGAAGAATTATCTACATACTCAGAAGTAAAAGGTTATAACTTATATTCGTCGACAAACGGAATTGCTGAAGACTTTGATCCAATTGAAAATGAAGACACAAGTGATTCGGATGAGGAAACAGAAAACAGAGGTCCCTTTGGGGAAAATGGAAATCCAATGTTTCAATCTGATGTCAGTCTGCAAGGCGTCGTTTTTACTGATGCTGTCGAAGAATTTATGAACGGAGATTCTACATTGGTAGAAGGTGAACATATTACCGATCAATCATTAGGAAAAAATGTTGTGGTCATCGAAAAAACATTGGCGGATGAAAACGACTTAACTGTCGGTGATACGATTACGGTAAAAGGTGCCAATGAAGAGGAAAAAACGATTGAATTAAAAATCGTTGGCATTTATGAGACAACCACAAACGAACAAGATCAAGGAATGAATTTTTCTTTTATGAACCCTTACAACAAATTGTACGTTCCATATACTGTCGCGAACACACTGAAAGGTGAAGACTATGAAAATACCATTGACCGCGCTGTTTTTTACATGAAAGATCCCGCGGAAATAGACTCGTTTATTCAAAAAGCGAAGAAAAATTCGAGCATAGACTTCGATACATTCAAGCTTGATGCAAATGATCAGCTATACAATCAAATGGTCGGACCAATCAACAATGTCGCGTCATTTTCAAAAAATGTCGTTTACTTAGTGACGATTTCAGGGGCTGTCATTCTTGGACTGATTGTCATGCTGTCAATCCGCGAACGGAAATACGAGATGGGTGTTCTTCTTTCTCTTGGGGAGAAAAGATGGAAGCTCATCGGTCAATTTGTCGCAGAAATATTGATTGTAGCCGTTCTCGCCATCGGAATTTCAAGCGCATGCGGAAATGTGGTGGCCGGCAAGATCAGCGATCAATTATTAGCGCAAGAGCTGGCCCAGCAAGAGCAGATGAATACACCTCCATCCTTTCGACCAGGTATGGGAGGCAGTGTAGGAATGAGAGGGCAAGCAGCTAACGTGGAAACAATTGATGACTTAGAAATCGCAATAACACCGAAAGATTTAGTCATGCTGTCGTCTATCGGAATGTTAATTGCCGTTTTATCATCATTTATTCCATCGCTGTCTGTTTTGCGGCTGCATCCGAAGGTGATTTTAACTAAACAAGACTAAGAAAAGAAGGGGATCAAATGAGTGCATTGTTGAAATTTCAAGATGTTAGCTATTGGTATAGCAGAGATCAAAAAAAAGTAGAAATCTTAAAAAAGATCAATATTGATTTTGAAAAAGGTACATTTTACACAATTACTGGTCCAAGCGGTGCGGGAAAATCCACATTTTTAGCTCTTGCCGGTGCTCTTGATTCTCCAAAAGAAGGGGCTATTTTATACGAGGGCAAGGATTTAAAAAAAATCGGCTATTCCAAATTTCGCAATCAATACGTCTCTATCGTCTTTCAATCATACAACCTGCTTCCTTATATGACAGCATTGCAAAACGTCGTTGCGGCAATGGAAATAACGAAATCCTCTAAAAAGCCATATAAACAAATTGCACTAAAAACATTAGAACAAATGGGGATTTCGCAGGACCAAGCAAAGCAAAAAGTACTGACACTAAGCGGAGGACAACAGCAAAGAGTTTCCATTGCCCGCGCTCTTTGCTGCGAGTCGCAGTTAATTGTCGCGGATGAACCAACAGGAAACTTGGATGAGCAAACATCTAAAGAAATCGTCCGCATTTTTCAAGATTTAGCACATCAAGAGGGAAAATGCGTCATCATGGTGACGCACGATTTAACAATTGCATCCATCGCCGATGTGAACATTCATTTATCAAATGGAACCTTCCAAATACAATAAAAAGCTTGGGGTTGTCCAAAAAGTCAAATCCCCATTGAAAACAAACAATCATAAACACCGATATATCAACGTTTCTAAAACATTAAAAGGGGCAGTCAATAAGCCGGAAAAACGACTTTGAACTGCCCTGGCTTTTTATTTAGTTCTTTTTACACATACTTATTTCGTCCGGCATTCAAACCAGCAATGATCATCAAAACACAGACAGCAATAAACAATAAAATGGGCGCCACCCACGAATGAGTTTTGTCATACAAAACGCCAATTAAAATGGGCCCAAAAGCAGCAAGCAAATAACCAATTGATTGCGCCATTCCCGATAAAGCGGAAGCTTGCTCGGAGCTTCTTGTTCTTAAACCAAATAGCGCTAATACGAGCCCAATGCTTGCCCCTTGTCCAATACCGATTAAAATAATCCAAAAGACAATCAGTAAAAGAGGCCCGCCATACAATAATCCAACGAGACCTGCTAAATAAATAGCTCCTAAAACCACTACAATTCGCCTTTGATCTGCATATTTGTCCGACAGTGCCGGAGCGACAAATGTTGCCGGCAAGCCAGCAATTTGCACAAGAAACAGCATCCAACCAGCTGTTGAAGCACTTAATCCGTCCGCCTGCAAAATTTCAGGAAGCCATGCAACCATACTATAAAATAAGAACGATTGAAGACCCATAAAAAATGTGACTTGCCATGCCAGCGGCGACCGGAGCAAAAAACCATTTGAAATATGTTCAATTGGCGGTTTCGCGGATCTCTGTTTTCCACTAATTAATGGAAACCATAAACATATCGCCACAATTGCTAAAATTGCCCAAAATAATAAGGCATTTTTCCATCCAAATTTTAATCCTTCCGACAACGGAATTGCTAAACCGGAAGCGATCCCTGCAAGCATACCCATAGCTGTTGAATAAACGCTTGTCATCAGTCCGATTTTATCCGGGAACCGTTCTTTTACAATACCCGGAAGAAGCACATTTCCAATGGCAATGCCTACTCCAATCAATACAGTTCCTAAAAGCAGACCGATCATCGCTCCGAATGTTCGAATAATCATTCCTGCAAGAAGCACGACTAACCCGGCAAAAATCGCCGTTTCATTTCCATATCGGCTTGCAAATTTCGGAGCTAATGGCGAAAGAACCGCAAAAACGATTAACGGGATAGTCGTTAGTAAACCCGCAACCCCGTTGGAGATTCCGAGATCTTCACGAATATAACCGATGAGCGGTCCGACCGAAGTAATAGCAGGACGCAAATTAAAAGCAGCAAAGATGATTCCAACTATCAAGAGCATTTTTTTAATAGAAATTTCTTTTTCTGCCCTTACCGTATAGCGTTCCATACTCACCCCTCCTTTACCCCCTTGAACATCTTAAAAGTCAATTATTAATATACTAATCCCCATCGATGGGAAAATCAACCACATACCATGTATCGATCATTTGAGAAAACAGCCAGCTTCTGGAATAATGTTAATAAACGATGTTTGAAAGGAGAGTCCGTTTATGGAAATTGTTGTAGTTGGCGCCAATGGAAAAATCGGAAAAATTCTTGTTCAGTTATTAAAAGAAAGCAACGAGCACACAGTGAAAGCAATGATCCGCAACGAAAACCAAAAAGAATATTTTGACTCGATCGGAGTCAAGACGGTTTTAGCTGATTTGGAAGGCACAGTCGATCAGATTGCCGAGGCGATCAAAGGTGCGGAAGGGATCGTCTTTACCGCAGGTTCAGGCGGACATACAGGTGCAGATAAAACTCTTTTAGTAGATCTAGACGGTGCCGTAAAAACAATTGAAGCAGCAGAAAAGACAGGCGTTCAACGGTTTATAATGGTCAGCGCTTTGCAAGCCCATAATAGACAAAATTGGAACGAAAAGATTAAACATTATTATGTTGCCAAGCATTATGCCGACCGTTTCCTTGTCCAAAGCCGCTTAAACTATACAATTGTCCGGCCGGGGGCGCTATTGGATAAGAAAGGAACCGGAGAAATAAAAATTGCCGAAAATCTTGAAAGAGCCGCCATTCCAAGAGAAGATGTGGCTTCGGTTATTTTTGCATCAATAACGGAGAAAAACACTTTTCGCCGCTCATTTGACCTAGTCTCAGGAAACACCCCGATTCGCGAAGCATTAAAAAATTTTTAATATACGAAGAAAGGTTGGCGAATAATGCAGGTTAGCATTTTAGACCAAGCACCGATTTTGAACAACTCAACAGCAAAAGAGGCGTTGGAGCAATCCATTCAACTGGCCGTATTGGCGGAAAAACTAGGCTATACCCGCTACTGGATTGCGGAGCATCACAATCTTTCTGGACTTGCCTGCTCCGCTCCAGAAATTATGCTCCCAGTTATAGGGGCAAAAACAAAATCGATTCGGATCGGGTCAGGCGCAACGCTTCTCCCCCACTATAAGCCGTATAAAGTTGCGGAAATGTTTAATATGCTGGCAACATTATTTCCTAACCGCATTGATCTTGGGATCGGGCGGGCCCCCGGAGGAGACGCTCAATCAAGCATTGCGTTATCCGGCAATTATCTCGAAAATGTAAAAAACATGCCGAAAACCGTTCAAGAGCTGCTTCATTTTTTATATAATGACTATCCAAAAAATGAATTATTTTCGAGCATCTCAGCCTCTCCTTTGCCAAATATTCCTCCTGAACCTTGGATCCTTGGCACAAGCATAAAGAGCGCCTTTTTAGCAGCTGAAAACGGCATTTCCTATGCATTTGGCCAATTTATGAGCAATGAAGACGGGCGGCAAATTATTCAAACATATAAAAATCAGTTCCAGAAAAAAAGAAAACAGCAGCCAAAGACAATTGTCACAGTCTCGGCAATATGCGCTGAAACTAGCGAAAAAGCGGAGCAAATTGCCTTCAGCAGCTTTTTATGGAATCTTCAGCATCATAAAGGAAAAACACTTGATTTTCCATTAAAAGAAGAAGCAAAGCAGCAATTGCTGAATTCAGATGAATTTCAACAGTTTCAAAAGAATATGATCATTGGCGATCCAACATTTGTCGTTCACCGTTTATATGAATTAAAAAATTGGTATGAAGCAGATGAAATGATGATCATAACAATAACTGGAAGCTATGAAGAACGCACAAAATCGTATCAATTGATAGCAGAGGAAATAAATAGAAAGAAATCTTATCGTTAATATAATCAATATGACCATGGATAAAATCGGTTTAACCTATATGGGAACCGATTTTTTCTTTTTCCAATCCCCCATTTCATATTGTATCCTCCCCTTTTTTTAAAAATTCCCTAACTTACAACTGTTTCAAATATTATATATATATAATTTTATGCATTTAACAGTTGACGTTTTAATTATATTAAAATATTATTTAAAGAGCGGTAGGACGGTTATTTTTTTATTTTCGGACAATTCAAAACATCTTAAAAATTATATAAAAATAATGGAGGTTTATTTTTATGATAACAAAGGAGCAGATTGTCCAAAGCCTTCCGCAAAAAGGTTTTTTTGGACATCCAAAAGGATTATTTACGCTGTTTTTTACGGAGTTTTGGGAACGTTTTTCCTATTACGGAATGAGAGCAATACTTCTTTATTATATGTATTATGAAGTTTCTAAAGGCGGTTTGGGAATAGATGAAGCTACCGCTGCATCGATTATGGCGATCTACGGTTCTCTTGTGTATATGTCGGGAACGATTGGAGGATGGATTGCAGACCGCCTGTTAGGGACAAGCAAAACTGTTTTTTACGGCGGAATTTTAATCATGCTCGGCCATATCGTCTTATCCTTCCCTGGAAATATTGAAGCTTTATTCATTTCCATGACGCTGATTGTTCTTGGTACTGGACTTTTAAAGCCGAATGTATCAAGTGTTGTCGGCGATCTTTATGCAGATAACGATGCCCGCCGCGATTCAGGGTTTAGTATTTTTTACATGGGTATTAATTTAGGTGGATTTTTAGCTCCCATTATTGTTGGAACTTTAGGACAAGGATATAATTTCCATCTTGGCTTTGCTCTTGCTGCTATTGGTATGTTTTTTGGGCTTTTGACATTTGTCCTAACAAAAAAGAAAAACCTTGGTCTCGCCGGAACACAGGTGCCTAACCCGTTACAACCGGAAGAACGAAAAAAAGTATTCACTATTTTCGGCATCGGCGCTTTAGTAATTATCGCCTTTTTAGCTGTCACCATCCCTGCAGGACTTTTGACTATAAATAGCTTTACTATGATTGTCAGCATCCTCGGAATTGTAATACCTGCATGTTATTTTATATTTATGTACCGGAGTCCTAAAACAACAGAAGTGGAGCGTTCGCGTGTAATTGCTTACATTCCGCTCTTTATTGCCGCAGTAGTTTTTTGGGCTATTCAAGAACAAGGGGCTATTATTTTAGCCACTTATGCAGATAAGCGCACCCAATTATCCTATGCAGGACTTGAACTGCAATCATCATGGTTTCAATCATTGAACCCTTTATTTATCATCTTTTTGGCGCCGGTTTTTGCATGGTTTTGGGTGAAGCTTGGAAAGCGTCAGCCATCAACACCGAGCAAGTTTGCATTCGGACTTATTTTTGGCGGTCTATCATTTCTAGTTATGATCATTCCTGCTTATGTAAACGGTACTGAGTCATTAGTTAGCCCTTTATGGCTCGTACTAAGCTTCTTCCTTGTTGTAATCGGAGAGCTGTGCTTGTCCCCAGTAGGACTTTCAGCAACTACAAAGCTTGCTCCAGCGGCTTTTTCAGCGCAAACAATGAGCCTATGGTTTTTAACTAGTGCAGCCGCTCAAGCCATTAATGCCCAGCTTGTAAAATACTACACAGTTGAAACAGAAATTGTTTATTTTGGCATTATCGGCATGGTTTCAATTATTCTTGGCCTTATTTTATTCTTCATGGCACCTATGATTAAACGTTTGATGAAAGATGTTCTATAATAAAGTCTTGCTGCATGATAAAAACCTGCCTGTTCAAACATAAACAGGCAGGTTTTTTGCCATATATGAAGTTTGTTTTTGCCAAAATCACTCAGCAAAAATTTTGAATTTCTCTCCGCTTACTTTGATACTTTATCCAAAAGCTTCAATGATTCTCTATTAAATGCTTCTAAGTCAGCAGGTGTGCGGCTTGTAACCAATTGGTTTTGGCACACGACAACTTCTTCGTCATGATAGTTGGCGCCTGCATACTCCATATCTACGCGAATTGATTTATAGCCAGTTGCATCCCGACCTTCCAATGCTTTTGCCGAAATTAGCAGCTGAGGTCCATGACAAATAGCAAATACCGGTTTTTTCGCATCCATCATAGCTTTTACAAAAGAAACAAAACGGTCATCCGCACGCAAAATGTCCGGCGAGAAACCTCCCGGCAAAAGAAGTGCATCAAAATCGTCCGGTTTTACATCATCAATCGAGTAGTCAATTCTAACTTCCGCTTCACCTTTTTTTCCTTTAACTTTTTTGCCAGCTTCTTTTTCAATTGTGACCACTTCATGACCTGCTGATTGAAATGCTTCTGCAGGACTTGTGAACTCACTGTCTTCGAACAAGTCTGTAATAAGAGTAGCTACTTTTGCCATGTGATCAACTCCTTTATTTTAGATTATCATAAAAAATTTTGTGGAAACATTTATTTGCTTCATATATTATTATCAATTACCTATATTACTAATCAAACGTTTGTTTAACAATAAATATGATTGCCAAAATCAGCAGTCTCGCAATGCGGCTGCCTTCATCGGCGTTTAGAGGCGGAATTTTTCAGATAAATCGAATCAACCGAGACAAAATGGACCAAGCAAGCTATTAAGCCTGTTTCATTTGTCTTCAATATAGAAATGCTGTCAGCTTCAAGTCCTTGCATTTTGATCCTGAGTTCAGTATTCCAACCTCTTTCAGCTAATAAACCGAATGCGCCGGGCAGCGAAGCTTTGACATTACAGTTGAATTAGAAAATGAAAACGTTCGTTTATAAATTTATTTGAGAAGAGCGGGCTTTTAAATAAGAATTTCGGGGAGGGACGACAACTATCCTTTTCTTTCTGGAAGAAAACATTTGATCGTTTGCACAATTAGGGAGCTGCAAGCTCTTTAAAACGAAGGGAAACAGTTGTCTAAACCGAAAAAACTAACGGTTCTCAGTCCTCATCTTTTTTAAACATACATTTTTAATATGCGGTCTACTGCTCCACCATATGATTCCCCAAACAAATTCAGATGGACAAGCAAATAATAAAGCTGGTACAAAGGCTTGATTTCCTCAAATCTTTCGGAAAGAGGGTAATATTCTTCATATGAGCGGTAAAAATCTTGGGAAAAGCCGCCAAATAATTCGGTAAAGGCAATTTCAAAATGGCGATCTCCATACATTACGGACGGATCAATTAAAAATGGTTCCCCATTCGGTCCAACTATCCAATTCCCTCCCCATAAATCGCCGTGTAAAAGAGAAGCCTCCACGTTTGCTGGAATCCATTCATGCAAGCGATTAAGGAGAGTTTCCAATCTTTTTCCACGTTCACCACGTATATAATTTTTCTTGATTCCTATTTCCATTTGTCCGCTTAAACGGTAGTCCCGATAGTATTCAAGCCAAGATGACATAAGGCGGTTTCTTTGAGGCAGCGTTCCAATATATGTATTTTTCGAATATCCGTGATATACAAAATGGCTTTTGTGTAAAGCTGCCAGCTTTTGGCCTAACAGCTTTTCTGTATTATCATCTTTTTTACCGTTCACCCATTCCATGATCAAAAATCCCTCGTTGGAATTCTCGGAGTAAGCAAACACCTTCGGTACGCGCACGGTGTTAGTATCCCTAATCAGTTGAAGCCCTTCCGCTTCCAGACGGAAAAAATCTTCGGGAGCTTCTAAATTGTACTTTAAAAAATACGTTTGGTTTTCTGTCTGTACAAAATAGCTTTCGTTAATATCACCTCCGCTTACTTTCCGAATGTTTTCGATTACTCCAAAATCTCCAGCAGCCCTTAATGCTTCCGCTATAATTTTTTTCATCCTGCCTCCTCTTTTTCTTTTTTGTACTTATCTTTTCATAAATCATATATCTTTTGCAACGAAATCAACAAAGCAGCCTTTATTAATTGAAAAGTTATTTTTCTTTAGATTTCATTGTTCCAACAATAAAATATTCAAGAGCTTTTACATCTTCTATTAATTTTCTCCGTAATTGTTGATATGTTTCAAAAGATTGGTAGTCTAAATGATGATTTTCTTCAAACATTGTGCACAAATCGTTAAAGTTTTTGTAGATTCGGTCAAAATTTTTTTCCATCAGCACCAAAACATTTTTCATTCTCCTTTTCCTACTCCTTTTCCAAAAACCCCTTAAAAGAGACGGCGCAAAAATTCTCCTTATTTTATTTCGGAAAAAATAATTATATTTTCGACTCTTTCATAAATAATAGTTACTTCTCATACATTTTTAGTTGGAATCACTCATATCGTGTAAGGTGTCATTCCGACATTCATGATAAAATGGTAAAAAGGAAATCAGATACATTGGAGTGAATATTGATGACAAAACAAGAAATTGAACAAAGAATCGCCGAATTAAAATCTGACTATATCCGCATTCAAGGGGACATCGAAAAGCTTGAATCAGTCGGAGGAAATATAGAAAAAGCGGAACAGCAGCTTACGGAAATTGAAAACGAGTTGGCCAATCTTAGAACGGCGCTGAACAAGCAGCGTTAACACCAAGATCAAATTCCGCTGTCCGTTTCCTTTCATAATCATTTTCATTGATCCATTGGATGGGAAAAAAGAAGGTTCTGTGTGGTTTTATCCCCTCCAGGTGGAAAATAAAAAAAGTGTTCTTAGGAGTCTGCCGGAGAGGGGATTTTTTATGGTGAAAAATCAAACATGTAACTCATATTCAGAAGATCTGAAGCGTGAATCGTTCGTTTGAAATGAAAGGAGGCTCCCTTATCGGCAACTTCATGAACACTTTGGAATTAAGCGGCATACGCAAAATTTAAGAAATGAAAAATGTAGAGGCTTTTTGATGCGTTTTTACGATCAGCGGGAAGTATGAAAACACATGCAATTTAAAAGTTTAGAAGAAGAAAGCACAAGTCGATTTGCTTAAAAAGCGCCGTCCAAATCTATACGGGAAGAAGTGGCCCTAAAAGCCGATCGGTTTCATATTATTGATAAAGCATTTATGTTTGTTGCGATCATTTTTTAGGATTTCGTAAATGCTTTCATTTTTTCTAAATCACAATGATGATGATAAATCAAAAAAAATTAGAACTGATTGCTGGATGAGATCAAATCGGACAGGTGGACACATCCCAATATGTAACGAAATCCATATGCTTTCATTTCCAGATCCTTTTTTATTTCTAATTTACACGGCTAAGAGTATGACAGACAATGTGAACGACACAACGCTGTACGTCGCCTTGCGGATAAAGCGCTCCTCCAGTCCTGGCAATCATCGAATACGCTTAAAGCACTTCTTGACACCTCTTGTGTAAAGGTTTTACAGAATTTTGTCCACCTACGAAAAAATCCAAAATTTTGCGATATCCTTTTTCGTTTACTCCTAACACTACATAAATGACTTTTTTTCAACCGTCGTAGTCCAAATATAAAACAGCATAACGCTTGGATAGTGGACAGTTGCGCCATTTTTGATGTCTTCTCTTTCTGGTCATACAACTGATCGTCAGGAGAATAGGGACTTTCATCCACATGCTAATTTCCCGTGTCTTGATGATCGCTTCCTAAAGCGAGCCCGTATAATGTTTATAAAAGGGAAATTCGCGTTTGAAATTCCGAGTTTCGATCTTAGCACCAAAAGGGCATCAGTCTAATCGATCTCCGGGTAAAGAAAACGCATGGAAGTCGTTTCGGCAGTTTGCATCGGAATAATTGAGTAAATTTTAAAAGAGAAGCCCGATCTTGAGTCTCGCCTTCATGAACCTAAGCAGTAATCGAAGTGTGATGTACACGATAAATACCATCCAACGAGCGATCAAGGAGATTCGGAAACGTCTAAAGCCGATGAACAGTTTAAGCAGTTAAGAATCCGCTGAAAAAGCAGTATATTTGACCTTTCAAACTTTTAGCGAGAAATAGGCAGAACGAAAAGTTGTGAAGATTTGCAGAAGCGCAGGAAGCCCTCCAGCGAAAATTCGAAGAACGTAACAATTAATCATATATGGCAGATTCATTGCGTTTACTGCTTATTGATGCCTCTTTTTTATGGTTTAAAAACGTTAATATTTTTAGAATTTGACCCCCTAGACAGTCTCCCGCAAAGGAAATCGGTTCCCTATCAATTCCAAATTCATTCAGAAATATTGTATCTGCCCCGCATTACATAAAATTTTTTAACAGTATACTCATTTATACCATTCTCTACTTTTGTAAAAAAATATGACAAGGTTTTTTATTTGGTTTTTGTAATTTTTTGTAGATTTTCGTAGATTTAATTTAATATTAATTTAGAATTTGTTAAATATTTTAAAAATTATTTACATATAGAAAGGAGGGGGTTGATTAATGATCATTTTCCATGAAGTAAATAAACATTACGGAAAATTCCATGTTCTGCAAAATATCAATCTGCATATTAAACAAGGGGAAGTTGTCGTCATTATCGGTCCTTCAGGATCCGGGAAAAGTACACTCGTTCGTTGTATTAACAGGCTTGAAACAATTTCTAGTGGAGAATTAATAGTAGATAATGTAAAAGTTCATGACAAAAAAACAGATATAAATAAATTACGCCGCAACATCGGGATGGTATTTCAACATTTTCATCTTTATCCTCACAAAACCGTCCTACAAAACATTACGTTGGCTCCTATAAAAGTGCTAGGAATTGCAAAAGAAGAGGCTGAAAGAACTGCAATGTACTATTTAGAAAAAGTAGGAATACCTGATAAGGCAAATTCCTATCCATCCTCTCTATCCGGAGGACAACAACAGCGTGTTGCAATTGCCCGTGGTCTTGCAATGAAACCAAAAATCATGTTGTTTGATGAACCAACTTCTGCACTGGATCCAGAAACAATCGGAGAAGTGTTAGACGTCATGAAAAAGCTGGCGAAAGAAGGGATGACCATGGTGGTTGTAACACACGAAATGGGTTTTGCCCGAGAAGTTGCAGACCGAATTGTGTTTATTGATCAAGGGAAAATATTGGAGGTTTCAACACCTGAAGAATTTTTCTCCAATCCAAAAGAAGAGAGAGCAAAAAATTTCCTAAACAGAATATTAAATCATTAAATATGAAGGGGATGTTATATATGAGCTTTCGATCATTCTGTAAGAAAATACTTTCCACTTCTTTAATTTCTATTTTATGTATATCTATTTTGTCAGCCTGCGGCGGAAAAACTACTACTAATACTACTGCAGAACAAGAAAAAACAGAAAATTCTTCCGACAATCAAAATACGTTAGAAAAAATAAAAGAAAGGGACAAATTGATTGTCGGCGTAAAATATGATTTAAATCTTTTCGGACTTAAGGATCCTAAAACCGGAAAGGTGGAAGGGTTTGATATCGATATTGCTAAAGGTTTAGCTAAAAAAATATTAGGAGATGAAAATAAAATCGAACTGAAAGAAGTAACTTCTAAAACCCGAATTCCTCTTTTAAACAATGGCGATATCGACTGTATCATTGCCACAATGACTATATCGGAAGAGCGCAAAAAAGAAGTAGATTTTTCAGATGTTTATTTTATGGCCGGACAATCTTTACTTGTGAAGAAAGACAGCAAAATCAACGGTATTTCTGACGTCAAAAAAGGTGTAACCGTTTTAACGGCAAAAGGATCTACTTCCGCTCAAAATATTCGTGAAAAAGCACCAGAAGCAACTGTATTAGAATTTGAAAATTATGCTGAAGCCTTTACTGCTTTAAAAGCTGGTCAAGGAGATGCTTTGACAACAGATAATGCTTTATTACTAGGAATGGCAAAGCAAGATCCTAATTTCCGAGTCGTTGATGAAACATTTACAGAAGAACCTTATGGAATTGCTGTCCGCAAAGGTGATACAGAATTTGTAAATACAATTAATGAATATTTAAAAGAAATTAAAGAAAACGGTGAATATGACAAAATTTATGAGAAATGGATCGGAGATGTACCAAAAAATGAAAAATAATTTGATAAACAGATGAGCGGTTTTTCACCCTCATCTGTTTCTTCCTGAAAGGAGTGATTATATTTGTTGAATTTTTCCATACTCATTGATCATTGGGATATGTATATAGAAGGCTTTTTTAATACAATAAAAGCTAGTGTATTAGCTATGATTGCAAGCTTAGTTGTAGGAACAATTATCGCTATTTTCCGTATAGCTCCCTTTCGACCACTCAATTGGCTTGGCACAATGTATGTGGAATTTATCCGAAACATCCCGTTGATGTTAATAGTATTTGTATTCTTTTTCGCTCCTTCCGCTTTGGGGTTACGCATTAATTCTTTTTTGGCAGGAACACTAGGTCTTACAACTTATACAGCCGCATTTATCGCCGAGTCGATACGTGCAGGTATTCAAGCAGTACCGAAAGGTCAAATGGAAGCTGCCCGTTCTTCCGGTTTAACATACGTACAAACGATGTGGTATATTATTTTGCCACAAGCAATTAAAATTGTTATCCCTCCATTAGGAAATCAATTTCTAAATCTTGTGAAAAACTCGTCTGTACTCGGTGTAATTGCTGGCTTAGATCTCATGTATTTCGGTGATTTAATATCTTCTGAAACATTCGTAACATTTGATGTATATATTTTTGTTGCTATGTTTTACTTGCTGTTAACTATTCCTTTAAGCTTAAGTGTCAGTTTTCTTGAACGCAGACTAGCAAAAAATAGATAAAGAGGATAGCCCTCTACCATGTAAATATATTGAATAAATTCAATTTGTATCCACTAACATGAGGTTAAGAATCTATAGGTGTTAAAGAATTGGGAGAAATTATAGAGGGAGGGGAAAACAAAATGGATTTTATTGGTGCTTATTCACCCAGTCATATCATATTTCTTTTGAAAGGATTTTCTGTCACCCTACTTGTTGCTTTTATATCCATTTCCCTTAGTTTTATATTCGGCATCATGATTGGTGTATTGCGTTACACAAAAGTTCCGATCATTAGTCACCTACTAGCCGTTTGGGTGGAAACGATTCGAAACTTACCGTTATTATTAATTATTTTCTTTACGTTTTTCGCTCTTCCAGAAATAGGGTTAAAATTAGATAAAATGGCCGCTGCCATTTTAGCATTAGTAGTTTTTGAATCTACTATGTTGTCAGAAATTGTTCGAGGTGGATTAAATTCCATTGAAAAAGGTCAAATAGAAGCTGCTCGTTCTTCTGGATTAAATTATTTGCAAACTTTATGGTATATTATACTGCCGCAAGCTTTACGCCGGATGGTTCCGCCAATTGTCAGTCAATTCATTTCACTACTAAAGGATACTTCTTTTGCTGTCGTGATCTCTTTACCAGAATTAATGAATCATGCACAAATCATTAATGGCAAAAATATCAACTATGTCATTCCGATCTTTATTTTAGTTGCTCTCATGTATTTTACTGTAAATTATTTATTATCATTAGTTTCAAGACGGTTGGAAAACAAATATATCTAAATAAACGTTTCGTATGTTTCTGGCCATAATGGTATTACAATTGTCTATGAGGGAGAATGCGATGAATAACCGCCTTTGGACACTTGTTGTCCTTGTTTTCACTACTGCACTTCTGGGAGAAATGAAAATCAATCCTTTTGATAATTTTTTTCGATTTTCATTAGGAAGTGCAATTTTCTTCTTTGGATTACTATCATTTCGATCTGCTCCTATCCTTGTAACTGGATTTAGTACTGGCATTTTTGTTTTGCTGTTTCGGATGATGATCGATCTTATATTAGGGCGAGTCTTTTGGATCGACAGTTTCTTTATCCATTTACCCGCTGCCTTTTACTATTTTAATTTTACTTTACTCGTTTATGTTACAAAAATTCAAAAATATTTAAAAACTCCCATTCGTGTAGGAATCATTGGAGCATGCATTGATTTTTCATCTAATATGGTGGAATTATCTTTTCGCATACTAATACAAGAACAATTTACCCTCACGTTAGAAACTATTTGGATGCTACTTTTATTTGGGATTTTAAGAAGTTTTTGCGCAGTAGGGCTTTACAATATTTTAAATTTTTCTCAATTAATAGCCATAAGCGAAGCGCGACAACATGAACTCGAACGTCTCGTTATGATCAATACAAGCCTTTATGAAGAAACATTTTTTTTGCGGAAATCAATGAGCCATCTAGAAGATATAACTAGAAAAAGCTATCAACTATATATGCGTTTAATGGAATTAGAAAATAAAGAGGCAAGTACAGCCCTTTATATTGCTGAACATGTTCATGAAGTGAAAAAAGATTCACAAAAGATTTTGGCAGGATTATCTAAACTAATGAGTCAAGAGCAACTAAACCTTCATATTTCCATTACAGATATTTGCGATTTAGTTATTAAAACAAATCAAAAATATGCAGAAGCTTTAGAAAAGCCAATTCAATTCCAAAAAAAATGTGATATTGACTCATGTACTAACCATGTATATGCTCTTCTATCTGTATTAAACAACCTTGTTTCAAACGCAGTCGAAGCAATACATCATTCAGGTTGGGTTGAACTGCGTGTAGTGGAAGATAATCATAACATAAAATTTTTCGTAACCGACTCCGGTATTGGTATATCCGAGGAAGATCAAGACTGGATTTTTGAACCCGGATTTACAACAAAATTTGACAAAAACGGGAATCCATCAACAGGAATCGGATTGACACATGCCCAAAAAATTGTACAAAATTTAAATGGTTCAATACAATTATCAAATGAAAAAGGACAACCTACTCAATTTATTGTAGCGATACCAAAAGATCAGCTGTTTAAAACGTTTACATAGGTATTTTCATAATAAAGAAAGGGGGGCACGTGATGTACCTTCGCTTCTTCCTAATTGAAGACGATCCTGTTGTTAGAAGAATGTTGGAAAAAATAATAACAGACAGCGGGCTTGGAAAAGTTATCGGACAAGCAGATGATGGGATTAATGTTTCAATCGATCAACTCAAAAATGTGGATGTTATTCTAATTGATCTATTGATGCCTCGACTAGACGGCATTCAAACAATGAAAAAATTGAGAAGCGAAGGATTCACCGGTCCCTTTATTATGATTTCTCAAGTTGAAAATAAAGAAATGGTCGGTGAAGCATACTTGCAGGGTGTCGACACATACATTCAAAAACCTATTAACAAATACGAAGTCGTTTCCGTTTTAAAACGAGTTGCCAACCATCTTGCCTTATCTTCTTCACTTATATCTATTCGCAATTTATTAGAAGTAATGGATGATAAAGATAAAGATCAGCAAACATTTTTAAAAGCTTCTACATATTCTGCAAAGCATTCGATTGAGGAAAAAGCTTGCCATCTCCTTCTCACTTTAGGCATTGCTGGCGAGACGGGAACTTCTGACATATTAGCAGTGATAAAATGGCTAGAGGCTCGAGAACAGAATGGAAAAAATATACACGACCTTCCTCAATTAAAAGACTTATACAAACAAATTTTGCTTCAATCTGGAAATCATTTTGATGAAGAATCTCTACAAAAGGAATTGCGTGCCATGGAACAGCGTATTCGCCGAATAGTTTTACAAACATTCACCAATTTAGCTTCAATTGGATTAACTGATTACACAAATCCTAATTTCGAACATTACGCCCCTCGTTTATTTGATTTTGAAGAAATCCGCCAACGAATGGAGGAACTGAAAAATGGAGAAAAGACAACAAAATGCCGATTGAGCATAAAAAAATTTATAACTGCACTTTATTTAGAGACAAAAGAAGAAATGAATTTTCACTAGTTTCTTACATATATAGTAAAAATTATTTTTCATCAGCATCTCTTGTCCACCTCCACCGATGAATTGGAATCTATTCCCGGCAATCTGTTAGACACATGTTATATCTTAATCCTTTCTATTATAAGGGAAATGATCCGCCGAATATAAAGTTGTAAGGAAGCAATGATCATCATACTATGTCTACTGCACAATAAAAAACTTAACCATCGCACGAATGATATGATCCCCTTTATAGTAGACCGAAAAAAGAAAGCTCATGGAAGGGATTTTTATGTGGAAAGCCTTCGATAACATATAATGTAACAATCGGTTAAGTCCAAATTTTTTTGTAAATTTCCCTCTTTGATAGAAACATGGACCTGATGGCTTGACGTGGCAGGTAAATCCGGCAAGTCTTCCTGTCGGTCGTCTTCCCGGACAAATGATCATGTTGTCAAGGAACGTTGCGGCAGGGATCTTGCCCAGAATTCCACGTTCTCCTTGATACAGCAAATGAGTTATCCTACTCTTTCCATCGCCAGAGTTTTCGAATTCACCATTCGAGTTTCTTGCTCTTTCGTTTTCAACAACCGTCTTTAGCCCCTGTCACTTTTCAGCCCTGCTATGACTCTTTATTCAATGCCTAACAGATTGGGTGTACGCATTTCAACTGGCTCTTTTTTTGACGGCAAAAAATAGATCGACCATATTAGATCGATCTAAAAATATGTTTTCCATATCAATCATTTTACTTTTCTAATTTTTCCTGAGCAGTTGGTTTTGGACTCAATTTCGAACAAGGTCCTGCCTGAAGCATGTAGCTTCCTCCATCATGACCGAGCATGTTTCTTACATCTTTTGCAACGTCAATTATGCGATCTAAATGAATTCCAGTCTCAATCCCCATCTCTTCTAGTGAATGAACTAAATCCTCTGTTGCAATGTTACCCGTTGCACCTGGTGCATATGGGCATCCGCCGAGACCTGCGACAGAACTGTCAAAATGGATGACACCTTGCTGCAAAGCGGCAACCACATTCGCCAACGCCATTCCGCGCGTATTATGGAAGTGCATGGAGAAAGTCATGTGAGGAAATTCCTTTTTTAATACGCCAAGATATTGATAGACTTGTTTTGGATTAGCCATTCCTGTCGTGTCAGCAAGCGAAACTTCAGTTATCCCCATTTTCTTATATCGATCTACAATTGTTACTATTTTTTCTAAAGGCACTTTTCCTTCGTATGGACATCCAAATGCAACGGAAATTGATCCTCCTACTTCAACATTATGTTTTTGCGCCAAATCGACAATAGGTTCAAATCCTCTTTGCGCTTCTTCCACAAGGCAGTTTGCATTTGATAAACTATGCGAATCTGTTGCCGAGAGCATAAGCTTCAATTTCTTTATTCCAGCCGCAATTGCTCTTTGGGCCCCTTTTACATTTGGCACTAAAGCCCGAAATTTAATATGCGTTAAATTTTCTATCCCTTTCACAACTTCCTCGGCGTCTTTCAACTGCGGAATTGCTTTTGGATGAACGAACGATGTCACTTCTATCGATTGAACTCCTGTGTTTGCAAGCGCACGGATAATTTTTATTTTTTGTTCAGTCGGAATCCATTGATCCTCTGATTGAAACCCGTCGCGCGGCGCAACTTCGCAAATGATGACCCTTGCAGGAAACATGGCATCACTCATTTAAATGACTCCTTTCTCTTTTAACTCGGCAAGCTCCTGTTTTGATAACCCTAATTTTCCGCCAAATATTTCTTCATTATGCTCTCCAAGCTCAGGAGCGCGGTAACGAATGGTTCCAGGAGTTTTTGAAAAATTAGGAACGACGCCCGGCACTTTTACTTTTCCAAGCCGAGGATGCTCAACTTCTACTATGTTTTTCCTAGCTTGATAATGTTCATTTTCAAAAATATCTTTAATACTTAAAATCGGACTGACAGGCACACCGTACAAATCCAATTTTTCCTGCAGCTCCTTCAGCGTAAACTGGCGTATCCAGTCAGAGACAATCTTTTGTACTTCATCGTCATGTTTTAAACGTTGTGAATTTGTATAATAACGTTCATCCTCAAGCATATCTGTTCGTTCCATTGCTTCTGCAAGCCGATTAAAAGTTGAATCAGTACTGCAAACAAGAACAACATATTTTCCATCCTTCGTTTCATATGTTCCTGCTGGACTTGAATGTCCGGCCAACCCGGGTGTTCTTTCTCTTACTATACCGTTTTGGTCATATTCAGCTACTAAAAATTCGAGCATTCGGAAAATCGATTCATATAATCCCATTTCGACTACTTGCCCTTCTGGATCATCAGTTTTATCACGGTAATATAATGCACTGACCGCAGCAAATGCAGTATATACACCAGTGATATAATCAAGCAATGAATAAGATGGACTGACAGGCGGTCTGTCCGGATACCCTTGGATATAAGTATGGCCGCTGAAAGCGGTGCACGGAGTTCCGAACCCGGCTTTTTCGCGATACGGTCCTGTTTGACCGTAGCCGGAGATTCGAACCATAATCAATTTAGGATTTGCTTTTTTCAATTCTTCATACCCTAGCCCCCACTTTTCAAGAGTACCGGGGCGAAAGTTTTCAATTAAAATATCCGTATTTTTTATAAGTTTTTTTAAAATTTCTTTTCCTTCTTCTTTCCGTATATCTAAAGTAACTGATTTTTTGTTGCGGGCAAGCCCTGGCCATCTGAGCGGCTCATTCCCCTTCCAAGGGCCTACAGTCCGCAAAGTATCACCTTTATTGGGCAATTCAATTTTCGTCACTTCGGCACCAAGGTCAGCTAACAGCGTTGCCCCAAAAGGAGCAGCGATCATAGTCGATATATCCAAAATATTTACTCCTGTTAACGGACCATAATTTCCTTTTTCCATCGTATCCCCCTCCAAAACATTAATTTTTCTCTGGCAGCATGCCTAATACATTGCTTCGCAAATTGCTTAAATGGACTTTCATCGCTTCCGATGCTTTTGCTTTATCTTTCTGTTTCACGGCTTCCAAAATCGCTTCATGTTCAAAAAAAGATTCAGAATAACGTGCTTGCGTCTGCAACGTTTGCTTTCGCACTTGCCGGTATAAATTCAAATTCGTATCCATAAATGAGATGAACACAAAATTATGTGTTGCTTGGGCGAGAGATAAATGAAAGTTGCTGTCTGCATCTATTTCCTCTTCCGGATTTTTTAACTTTTCTTCCATTAATTTCAATGCTTTTTCCATCTTTTCTATATCTTCTTTTGTTGCCCTTTCGCATGCTATTTCAGCAATTTTTGGCTCCAATGCTTCCCGGGCCTCCAAAAATTGAATCACTGTTGTTTTTTCGAGTACATCAATAGGGTTGATCTGATATTTCAGAATCAAGCTTTGATCGACTTTTTGAACGAACCGTCCGCCGCCTGGTTTTGAAATAATGATTCCTTCCGATTCTAAAACTCTGCATGCTTCCCGCAAAGAAGTCCTGCTGCACCCGAGAATTTTCGCCAATTCACGCTCCGGAGGCAGGCGGTCATTTGGTTTTAGTTTTCCTTCTTCTATCAGCAGCTTAATTTGATCAACAATTTTTTCGTAAACTCTCGTATTGGTGAGTTCATTAAATATATTGGATTTCATAAACATGTTCCTTTCATTTTTTTGGACTGTTGGGCAGTCCAATTTTATTAAAATTATAATATTCTGTCATTAAATCGTCAAGCTGCTGCACCATCGAACATGTAAAACACCGGAAGATATGAAGAGAAAAGCGTTCAATGCAAGATGTAAGATGATTTTTCTTATCCAGGGCATTTCATTTCTCATGTGGAAACCTTTCATTACACTTCTAAAGCAAGCGTGTGTTAACATTCCATCTATTCCTAAATTTCTTGAAATATATTATGATTAATTAATAGCAATCAATCATTGATTCATTTTTCCGAAGGAGGAACGCAATGTATAAGCAATATTTGCCTTTTGCGATAAAGTTAGCTAAAGAGGCCGGTGAATTGATTCGGCCGTATGCAGGAAAAGCTGGGCAGCAAACATTAAAGTCAGCAAAAGATTTTGTGACTGAAATGGATTTGAAAGCTGAAAAGCTGATCATTGATCGCATTCAGGAGACATATCCTGATCACCGCATATTCAGTGAGGAAGCCGGCAGCATTGGGGGAAAGGATGAATTTGAATGGGTGATTGACCCTATTGACGGGACCATCAACTACAGTTTCGGCGTTCCGCTTTACGGAGTTTCCATCGCCCTAACCTATCAAAATGATCCAGTCGTCTCTGCTATATCATTGCCTGCTTTTGGGGAAACGTATTGGGCAGCAAAGGGAGAAGGAGCCTATTTAAATGGAAATGCTATAAACATTCGAAATGCCAGCCTGGCGGAAGCTTTTATTTCCATTGGCGATTTTGCAAAGGACGCCAATAAACAAACGAATAAAGAGCGCATTTCATTGCTTGAAAACATTGTAAACGACGTTTACCGAGTCAGAATGATCGGAACAGCTGCTGTCACTTTAGCCTACATTGCTTGCGGCAAACTTGATATCGCAGTCTACTATAAGCCTAATTTTTATGATATTGCTGCTGGACAGCTGCTTGTGTGCGAAGCGGGTGGAGCTATACAAACGATCGGAAATTATACTGTCATTGCTGAACAAAAAATAATAGACGAGATAGCACCTTTACTGCCTGTTCAGCACACAACGGCATAAAAGCAGTCCGCAAGTCTAGACTGCTTTTATGCTTTTCTGCTGCCATATAATACAACGACATTTCCGTTTTCATGATGCTGGGCCCGTTCGTGAAATAACGTTTTGCTAACAAAAACCGGAACGATGATTCAAAAAATAAATCATTTAGCGATTGATTGTCCAGTCTGCTGGCTTAAAAGACGAAAAGCTTTTAAAAATCTATTAATGAACTTGCCCCTTTGTAATGCTTTTCATTTGGAGGCCAGACAGAAAGGTCGAACGGAAAATCGGAGCCAGGCACTACTCGATCTTCTCCCACTATTCGCACTAAATAGTCAATGCTTGCTTGCTCCCACAAAACATTGTCATACCAAAAACGCTTTAAGTATTCTTTCGGAGAGGATGTTAATTTTTTTGAAACCGCTTCCCATTCTTCGTATCCTTTTTCAATTCTGCCGATTTGGTAAGGCAAAAATCCTCCGCCATGGGCAAATAATATTTTCACATTTGGAAATCGATCAATCAATCCGCTTAATAAAAGATCTGTAGCACAAATCGTTGTTTCCCACGGAACACCGATTAAATTTGGCATCATTCTTCTTTTCAAGCGAGGATCTTCGCTCAATAACGGATGAATGAAAACAATCGCTTTCAACCGATCGGCTTCTTCAAAAAATGGGATAAAAAATTCATCTGACAGCATATGATTAGCTGCCCCAGGACCGATAATGGCTCCTTTTAACCCTTTTCCCATCGCATCGTTCAAGATTTGTGCAGCTTTATCCGGGTTATTTAACGGAACCGTTGCCAGCGCAGACAATTTTTCCGGGAACGATTGCACAAGCCGCGCTAATGAATCATTATACACGCCGGATAGTTCAGCAGTGATTTCTTCCGGAAACTCGTACATAAAAAGCTGCGGTATCGGCGAAATGACGGAATGATGAACTCCCGCTTTCAATTGTTCGTTTAAAAAAAGGGTTAAATCTAAAAAAGATTTTTTTAATTCAAATCCCCATTTTTGATTAACAATCAAAAACTCTTCCTTATTCTTTTCTTTTTTCACCCATTCAGCATGAATAGTTTCTTTATGTTCTTTTACCCATTCCATCACGCCTTCAGGGATGAAATGTGTATGAAAATCATACATCTCTCCACTCTCCCACCAAATTATGAAAAATTCAAATACCCCATTCTTCTAGAAATTTCCTTGCTTGCTGCGATCACTTGTTTCGCCATCGCCTTAAGCTTGTAAGAATTGATTCGTTGTTTTGGACCGACTACAGAAAGTGCTGCAATAACCTTTCCGGTATAATCATAAATCGGGGCGGCAATGGAATTAACTCCCTCGGACAATTCTTCAATGCTGACGGCATACCCATTCTCCCTTACTTTTTTTAAATGATCTCTCAGCTTCTCAGGATCCGTAATCGTATTTTTTGCAAAACGCTTTAACCCTTTAGATATAATTTTTTCGACCGTTTCATTTTCCGAAAATGCAATTAAAACTTTTCCAGAGCTCGTGCAATAAGGTGGATTGCGTCTCCCGATATGGGTTAAAAATCTTACGGGGTGATTGCACTCTACTTTTTGCAAATAAACAACTTCTAAATTGTCCAATACAGAAATATGGGCAGTTTCACCGGTTGTTTCGACCAGTTTATTTAGTACAGGCTGCGATTCTCTGTAAATATCCATATTGCTGAATAGCACGCCGCTTAAAGATAAAATGGATAATCCCAATCTGTATTTCTTCGTTTCTGAATCTTTATAAACAAATCCTTCACTTGCCAACGTCTTCATTGTCCTGCTGACTGTGCTTTTATTTAATCCTAGAGAATTGGATAAATCACTTATTTTTTTTTCTGGCTCTTCCATTGTAAAGCTTTTCAATATTTTCAGCGCATTTTTGATGGAAGAAAGCTGATTTTTCTCGTCTTTTCCATTCAATGTACACCCTCCCCCTCTACATCAATTTTCTTTATACGAGAATATATCAAATATATGAACAACTGAAAAGTAAAAAATTAAATATTTCGATATTTTTAAAAATTTTTATATTTGTTGCATATATAGCAATTTAGAAGTTGAAAGTGCAACATAGGGAAACTACCATTAAAGTCACAGTTGAAATTTATGATGATATTCGGGAGGGTGAATCATGCCAATCAACTCAAACAGAACGATTAACTGCTTGCATTTTATTAACGGACAATTTGTTGAATCCGATAACAAAAGGACCTTTGACAATATTAATCCTGCAACTGAGGAAGTAATCGGAACAGTCGCTGAAGGAGGAAAAAAAGAAGTCGACTATGCCGTTTCCGCTGCCAAAAGGGCTTTGAACGGCCCTTGGAAAAACATAACATTAACGGAGCGTTCAAAAATTTTGCGGCGCATTGGCGATTTAATCCAAGAAAGACAGGATGAGCTGGCACGATTGGAATCATTGGATACAGGAAAACCGCTATCTCTTGCAAAAAAAATTGACATTCCCCGTGCTGCCTATAACTTCCACTTCTTCGCTGACTACATCATTTCGATTACGAATGAAGCTTATCAGCAAGATGATCAGGCCATTCATTATGCACACAGACGCCCAGTCGGAGTAGTGGGAATTATCAAGCCTTGGAATTTACCTCTTTTATTATTGACTTGGAAGCTGGCTCCATGTTTAGGAATGGGCAACACAGCTGTTATTAAACCTGCAGAGTGGACTCCTTTAACCGCTACTGCATTAATGGAAATTTGCAAAGAGGCCGGTGTTCCGGACGGAGTTGTCAACCTTGTTCATGGCTTCGGTCCAAACTCCGCTGGGGCAGCAATTGCCGAACATCCTGACATTGACGCCATTTCCTTTATCGGTGAACCCGGTACAGGAGCAGCCATTATGAAAGCAGCATCTAATTCCTTGAAAAAACTTTCATATGAATTGGGCGGCAAGAATCCAAACATTATTTTTGCCGATTCAGATTTAGATGAAGTCATTGAAACTACCATCAAATCAAGCTTTATTAACCAAGGCGAAGTTTGTCTTTGCGGTTCAAGAATTTATGTAGAGCGCCCAGCTTATGAAGAGTTTTTAGAAAAATTTGTAAAGAAAACAAAAGAATTAAAGATTGGCGATCCATTTGAAAATGGCACAGATGTCGGCGCACTCGTAAGCAAGGAACATTACGAACGCGTCAACAGCTACATCGACATAGCCAAGCAAGATGGGGCAGAAATTTTAACAGGCGGAAAGCGTCCAGACGGATTAGATAAGGGTTATTATCTCGAACCTACAATCATAACTGGTTTGGATCGAAATTCCCGCTGCGTACGGGAAGAAATATTCGGCCCAGTTGTAACTGTCTCTCCGTTTGACATGGAGGAGGAAGTTATAGCCCAAGCCAATGATACACATTACGGATTAAGCGCAACTATTTGGACAAATAATTTACGGCGTGCACACAGGGTGGCACATCAAATTGAAGCAGGCATCATTTGGGTCAACACCTGGTTCCTGCGTGATTTACGAACGCCGTTTGGAGGAATGAAGCACAGCGGAATTGGCAGAACGGGCGGCATGCACAGCTTAGATTTTTATACAGAGCTTTCAAACATAACGATAAAGCTATAATTTCAGGTGCCGTTGAAACATAAGGAGTATGTTAAAATAGCCTGCTTACCAAATCATTCTGTCTGAATGAGAAAGGAAGGAAAAAATGTTAACAACGAAAATTGCCAACTTTGCCAATCAACTGCAGGAAGCTGAAGCTTTAAACAAGGCGACAGATCCTCTTACTTCCGTTGATCCGAATCTGACTGCCGAAGAAGCTTATCTTATACAACTGGAAAATATAAAAAGAAAGGTCGATCAAGGTCAAAAAATTGTCGGAAAAAAAATCGGCTTAACATCTTTAGCAATGCAAAAGCTGCTTGGAGTCGATGAACCGGACTATGGACATTTATTAGATTACATGGTCGTTGAAAACGGCGGAAGCATTTCCATGAAAAAAGTTTTGCAGCCGCGAGTAGAAGCTGAAATTGCCTTCATTTTAAAAAAGGAGCTTAAAGGTCCAAACGTAACCGCTTTAGACGTGATCTTAGCAACTGACTATATTGTTCCGGCATTAGAAATTGTCGACAGCCGCATTAAAGATTGGAAAATCAAGCTGGCTGACACCATTGCCGACAACGCTTCATCCGGATATTTCTTATTGGGAGGAAAACCGGAAAAAATAGAAAATGTTGATCTCGAATTAATTGGAATGAGCTTGACAAAAAACGGGGAACTAGTCAATACCGGTGTCGGCGCAGCAGCATTAGGCAATCCGGCAAACTGTGTCGCATGGCTCGCCAACAGGCTGGCTGATTTTGATATTTCATTACGTCCCGGAGAAATCATTTTATCAGGCGCTCTATCCAGAGCCGCTGATGCACAAGCTGGAGACGTCTTTACGGCGCGGTTCGCTCATCTCGGGCATGTAACTGTATCATTTACAGAATAATAGATTGAAAGGAGAATTTTATGGATAAAGTAAAGGTTGGAATTTTAGGGTCCGGCAACATCGGAACAGATTTAATGTACAAAATCCGTCGATCAGATGTGTTGGAGCTTACAACGGTCATCGGAATTGACCCCTCATCGGACGGATTAAAAAAAGCAAAAGATTTCGGATATTACACGATTGATACCGGCATTAAAGGTTTTTTAGAAAATCCCGATCTAGCGGATATTCTATTTGATGCCACCTCCGCAAAAGCTCATATACGCCATGCAAAATTGCTGAAGCAAGCAGGGAAAAAAGTTCTTGACTTAACACCTGCTGCCGTCGGTCCGTCTGTCATACCTCCTGTAAATATTGATAAACATTTGGATGCCGACAACATTAATTTAATTACATGCGGAGGCCAAGCGACGATTCCGATCGTTCATGCCATCAACAAAGTTCAGCCTGTCAAATATGCAGAAATTGTGGCAACGATATCAAGCAAAAGCGCCGGTCCCGGAACTAGAGCAAATATTGACGAGTTTACCGAAACGACAGCACGCGGAATCGAGGAAATCGGCGGCGCTAAAAAAGGGAAGGCTATCATTATTTTAAACCCTGCTGAACCGCCGATTATGATGAGAGATACGATATATTGCCTTGTAGAAAATGATTTTGTCGATCAAAAAAGGATTACTCAATCCGTCAAAGATATGGTGGAAGTAGTCCAATCTTATGTACCGGGCTATCGCTTAAGACAAGAACCTCTCTTTGACGGAAATAAAATAACAGTTTTTATCGAAGTGGAAGGCGCTGGAGACTATTTGCCGACTTATTCAGGCAATTTGGATATCATGACTGCCGCAGCAGTGAAAGTGGCGGAGGAATGGGCGAAAAATATTACTTCTAAAGTGAATGTTTAAGGAAGGAGTGAATATCGTGGGAGAACGTAACATACTGATTACTGAAGTCGCTTTAAGAGACGGCAGCCACGCGATTCGACATCAATATACTGTGGATCAAGTCGTAGCCGTCGCAAAAGGGTTGGATGATGCCAATGTACCTTATATTGAAGTTTCGCACGGAGACGGTTTAGGTGGCTCATCTCTGCAATACGGACTTTCTTTAACAAATGAAATGGAATTGATCGAAGCCGCTGTATCTACTGTCACGAATGCCAAAATTGCTGTTTTGCTTTTGCCGGGAATCGGGACAATGAAAGAATTAAAACAAGCTGCACAGCTGGGGGTAAAAATGGCGAGAATCGCCACTCATGTAACAGAAGCGGATATTTCAGCACAGCATATTGCTTTCGCAAAAGAATTAGGATTGGAAACTGTCGGTTTTTTGATGATGGCCCATATGGTTCCAACAGAAAAACTGGTTGAGCAAGCAAAGCTTATGGAGAGCTATGGAGCTGATGTTGTATACGTTGTCGATTCAGCTGGCGCTTTTCTGCCGCATGAAGTAAAAGAAAGGATTCAAGCTTTAAAAAACAGCTTGTCAATTGAAATCGGATTCCATGGCCATAACAATCTTTCCCTAGCAATGGCCAATACATTAGCAGCCATTGAAGAAGGAGCGACGCGGATTGACGGAAGCATCCGCTGCTTAGGCGCCGGTGCAGGCAACACTCAAACGGAAGTATTAATCGCGGTGCTCAACCGTTTAGGAATCAACACCGGAATCGATTTATACAAAATTATGGACGTAGCCGAAAACATAGTAGCCCCCATTTTGGAAAAGCCGCAAGAAATTACAAAAGATGGACTAATACTCGGATATGCTGGAGTATATTCAAGCTTCCTGTTGCATGCACAAGCTGCCAGCAAAAAATTCGGAATTGATTCGCGCGACATATTAGTTGAGCTTGGCAAAAGAAAGGTTGTTGGCGGTCAAGAGGATATGATTATTGATGTAGCTGCTGAAATTTCAAAACAAAAACAAACGGCACATACTTAAGGAGGATGCAGCAAATGGCTGGCGCAGATATAAAAAAAATTGCTGACTACTTAGTAACAGCGGAAAAGGAAAAACGTGAAGTAAAAAAGGTAACGGCCTCATTAAAACCGGATTTGTCCGTCGAAGAAGCCTACGCCATTCAACAAGAGATTGTCAATATGAAAATAAATGAAGGTCACCGTATCATCGGTCCAAAAATGGGTTTGACAAGTTTTGCTAAGATGAAGCAAATGAAGGTCAATGAGCCTATTTACGGCTATGTATTCGATTATATGGTGATCAATAACGGCGGAGCATTGCCTTTTCATGACTTAATCCACCCAAAAGTGGAGGCGGAAATCGCTTTTGTATTAAAAGAAGATATTGAAGGACCTGGTGTCAATGGTGCACAGGTGCTTGCGAAAACAGAATACGTGATGCCGGCTCTTGAGATCATCGACAGCCGATATGAAAATTTTGATTTTACGCTTCCTGATGTAATCGCTGACAATGCGTCAACATCCCGGGTTGTATTCGGAACGTCTTTGAAAAAGCCGGAAGGATTAGAACTTGATTTAGTTGGATCGACTCTTTCCATAAACGGCGAAATAAAAGAGTTAGGAGCCGGAGCCGCTGTGCTTGGCCATCCTGCCCATTCCGTCGCTCTGCTTGCCAATATGTTATCACGAAAAGGACAAAAGCTGCGTGCAGGTGATGTCATTCTAACAGGAGGAATCACGAGCGCCGTCTTGATAAACAAAGGCGACTATGTCACAGGAAAATTTGACGGATTGGGCGAAGTAAGCTTCCATGTTGTTTAAATAGCGAAAGAAAAAAATTTCTTACCTGATAGGAGGGATGACATGCCTTTTGTTACTATTCAAATCATGGAGGGCAGGCCGCCAGAGAAAATAAAGGAGTTAATTCAAAATGTAACAAATACTGTATCGGAAACGCTCGATTCACCAAAAGAAAACATCCGCGTTTTAGTGACAGAGGTGCCAAAAACCCATTGGGGAATTGCGGGCAAACCCGCATCTGAAGTAAGAAAATAATTTTAAAGGAGGAGAAGTAGCGATGACGATTGAGCTGGCTATGTTAGCGCCTCATGTGCCAAGCATGTGCCATTTTGACCAAGTCCCCGACTTTCAAAAGAATATGGCCATTGAGATGCAAAAGATGTCAAAGACAATTTATGATTTAAAACCGGATGCCATCGTTCTTGTTTCCTGCCATTGGCCGTCGACTTTTTTCCATTATGTTGATTGCACTCCTGTCCATAAGGGCATTTTAACCGCTTTTGAATGTCCTGATTTAATTCGTGATGTTCCATATGAATATCCCGGAGATAAACAGCTTGGTGATGAACTAGTAAAAATCGGTCAAGATGCTGGACTGCAAGTTGTAGGAATAGACGACCCTTACTATGTTTGGGATTACGGAACGGTTGTGCCTCTTAGATACCTTGTGCCGAATGAAGACATACCTGTTGTGAATTTGTCCGTGACGATGGCTGCCACTTTAGATGAAACGTATAAATGGGGACAGCTGATTGCAAAAGTATTAAAAGAAAGCGAAAAGAAAATTGTATTTGTTTCAAGCGGCGCACTTTCCCACAATTTAGTCCGCGGCAGACACAATAAACCGACCGCTTCAGAACATGCACTAGATAAACAATTCATTAGTTATATATTAAACAAAGAATATGATGCAGCCTATCAAATGCTTCCTCAATACGCCCGTCTGGCAAAGGTAGAATCAGGCGGAAGACATCTCGCCATGCTATTAAGCATGCTTGAAGACGATGACCAACCGAAATATTGGGCAGACGGCCAATCTTCCGGCAGCTGGAACGCACTGATCACATTTGAGAAAGTAAGTCAGCCGGCAGCCCCAAAAGTTAAGAACTAACATTCAATCAATAATAAAGAAACATGCCGTCGTTTAAAAAACAACAACGTTTTGAAAAAAAATATTTTGAACCTCCTGTTTTGTAAGCGTTTACTGTTATTTTATAAGCTATTAGAATTGGAATATTCCCTGAAATAGCATCTTTTTTTGCCTAGTTTCAGCAATTCTCTTAAAATCGCATCATATAAAAAATGTTGCGGGGCTGTCCAAAAAGTCAGGATTAACTGACTTTTTGGAGCCCCTTCATTTTAGGAACTTATCGGACAGGTCATTTTTTCTATCTTGTTTATATCCTTCAGAAGTCTATGAAGGACTTTTCTTATGCTCTCTTTCTGAATTCGTTCTTCAAAAGTTTTATGACAGACATTCAGCACATACAATTGCTTCTAGTTGACTTCATGCCTCTATGAAGGACAGGATTTTTTTGTCCTTCACAGTAGTATTGCTCCAAAATCCTTCATTTTAGGAACTCATCGGGCAGCCCATTTCAGAAAAGTTATAACTACATCAAATATCTGCTATCAGAGAAATAATAGCAAGCTGTCAGCAAAGCTGATAGCCTGTTTCGAGAATCCACAATTCATAAACATCGTTGCTTTTATGACAGCATAAATAACATTTCTGAAAAAGGAGTCTGCCGCTCTCAGATCTCTTCCCGAACTGAAAAAGTTAAACAGTATTGATAGTTGCCGAAAATAACATATTTAAAATAAAAGAACTACATTTCATTCTTTATCTCAGATAAAATACGGTACGAATGCACGCGAGCCGAATGGTCGTATATATATGAAACAACCATTATTTCGTCTACCTGAGTGTCATCCAAAAATTTTTGAAGCTTCTCTTTTATTGTTTGCTTAGATCCAACAAACGAAAAATAAAGCTGATGGCGTACCGCTTCTTTTTCAAATTCATTCCACTCTCCATCCATGCTTTCAACAGGAGGCTGCAACAATCTAGAAGTTCCTCGGATCACGCCCAAAAACATTTGATACAAGCTGGTTGCAAGATACTTCGCCTCTTCATCGGTATCTGCTGCCACGACATTCACACACGCCAACGCATACGGCTCCTTCAAATGTTCTGACGGCTGGAACTGGTCACGATATATTTTCAGTGCTTCATATAAGTGATTCGGTGCAAAATGACTTGCAAACCCAAAAGGAAGTCCAAGCTTTGCTGCAAGCTGAGCGCTATACGTACTTGATCCAAGCAGCCAAACAGGAACATTTAATCCCTCACCAGGAACTGCGCGTACATATCCTTTCCGCTTCTCTTTCGGAGCAAAATAATTGATGAGTTCTTGGACGTCGTTTGGAAATTCTGATACTGACCCATGTAAATTTCTTCGCAATGCCATGGATGTCACCTGATCTGTTCCAGGAGCACGTCCTATCCCTAAATCAATTCGACCTGGATACAACGACTCTAATGTCCCGAATTGTTCAGCAATCACAAGAGGAGCATGGTTCGGAAGCATGACGCCTCCAGATCCTACACGAATCGTTTTCGTACCTCCTGCAATATAACCTATTAATACAGAAGTAGCTGAGCTTGCGATGCCCTCCATATTATGGTGCTCTGCAAGCCAATAACGTTTATATCCAAATCGTTCAACATTTTGCGCAAGGTCTAAACTGTTTTTGAATGTGTCAGCCGGCGTTTTCCCTAATAAAACAGGAGCCAAATCCAAAACTGAGAATTCAATCTCTTCCAGTCTTTTTTTCTGAGAATTCGTCATTTTTTCAACTCCTTTTAAACTCTCCTTATAAGGATTGTAAAAAACTGTTCAATGGTATTACAAGGAATTTGCCTGCCGCACAACTTCTCACGGTGAAAAATGCTTTGTGATTTTTTTTGGTTCATTGACGTCTAACGTGAAAATCTGTCTTTTCCCATAAACGTTGAAAAAACACTTTTAAGTCTCGCGCTTTCAGTTTTCCAATGCTTCTTCTGTTTTAAAGTTGAAATGTTGTTTGTTATACGCTTCCCTGACAGGCAAAACTCTCGTCTACTTCCCTTGTAAATGATCAGCCACTTAAAATTGCGAATGTCCTCTATTTTTCACAAAATAAAACCTCACACCTACTATAAAAAAGAAGTGTGAGGCTTATTCATATAGTTCATCGAAATGGTTATATCTAGAGTTTTTAAAGTTTGGCAAAATAAGTCTTTAAAACATTGTAAAAAACAACAGATTTTTTGAGCAATTGGTCATTTATTCATTAATTCATAATTATTCTAACAGCGTTACAGACAATTGACCTACCGATTCATCCATTCATCATTATCCTAAATAGGCAGTAAAGTTCTTACAGATTTCAGACTCCAAATAAAAATGCATTGCTGGTTTGGTTTATTTTCTTTCATTCTCATTCCAAAGATTCAACGGCAATTCTAATAAAATTTTTGCCACTTGGTCGCGGGCGATATTATTAGATGGAGCCATCGGGATTCCTGCCCGGGCATCGCGGTAAAGCCGTTCAAAAGGTCCTTCAATATAGCCATAACCGCCCGCTACATCCATCGCAATTCGTGCAGCAAAATCTGCTGTTTCGGATGCTTTCACTTTAAATTCTATGACTTCGGATGCCAATGAGCTTATAGGTTGCCCTTCTGCCAGCAATTCATCATAATGTCTTGCTAAATCTATCTGCCATGCTTTTAAACCTGCAATTCTTATTTTCACTTCTGCCAATTTTTCACGAATGACTTGATGGTCAGCCAAACTATTATTAAATCCTTTGTTAACTGCGTTCTTAACATGTTTAACAGCCAGTTCTAGTGCACCTTGGGCAACACCGAGCCAAACAGATGCAATACCCAGTATATAAATAGGGTTTGCGCCTTCATCCATGATTTCTCTTCCTAACCCTTCGTATCCCACTAGATCGCGGCCGCTTACTTTTATATTGTTAAACGTAATTGGACCACTGTGGCTTCCTCTTACACCTAATGCATTCCATGGCTTTGCAACTATACCGTCATTATGGCCGTCAACGATAAAGAAGCTAATGTTACTAGGGTCGTCAGAATCAGGTGTTCTCGTTTGCAAAATATAAAAATCTGCTTGGCCTCCGCTTGTCGTAAAGGATTTTTCAGCATTAATGATATAATCGCTGCCATCGCGCTCAGCCTGGCTTAAGCTAAACCATACATGACCTCTTGTAGCTTTTTCACTAACAGCAAAGGTTCCGATCGCACCATCTCTGATAGGGAGCAGCCACCGTTTCTTTTGATCATCGTTTCCATATAAAACAATTACTTGTGCTGCTCCAACATGCATGGCATATACTAAAGCTGTTGACGCATCAACTTTCCCGATTTCTTCAGCCACGATGGAAAATCCTAAATATCCTAAATCTAATCCTCCCCATTTTTCAGAAAATGTTACTGAATTCCATCCTTCTTTCGCAAGGGCTAACAAACTTTCACGCGGGAACTCCCCACTCTTGTCAATTCGTTCAGCGCTTGGTTTAATGACTTCTTCAATAATTGGCTTAACTTTCTCCCTAATTTCCTCAATAAATGCTCTTGAATACTTTTTGTTAATTGTTTCATAGTTACTCATTTTTAAACGCTCCTTTTTATATATAAAATTTTTAAAACATCCTTAAAAGTAAACCTCTCTTATTGGAAGATCTGTACTGTTCACGACGTAGTCGCCAATAGCTCTAGCTTTGTAAACTGTTGGATTATGTGAAGCAAGAGTGCGAATATTACGCCAGTGACGGTCAAGATGTTTTGATTGTCTCGTTGCGGATGCCCCTCCAACCTCGAAAAGAAGCGTCGAGGCCTGTAAGGCAAGTTGATCTATAATAACCTTGGCCTGTGCAGCTCGCAGGGAAGCTTCATGGCTCAGAGAATAATCGATCACTCCATTAACTGCTGAATTCAGAGCAGCATCAATTGCATCTGCGGCAGCTAGGACAATAGTTTCTGCGGTAAACGCGCTGCTTGAGAGCTGTCCAATGACATGCTGCAGTTGCGGATCTTGTCGAGGTGTATCCGCAGCAGCAAAACTGAATGTCCGTGATCTTCCATGAACTAAAGCTTTAGCGTCTGTCACCACATTCCGCAAGATGCCCGCTATCACTCCATGCAAATAGAGCTGCAGAAAAGAGTTGAAAGGCGTTTTGGAGCCATCAATATATGTTATTTCATCTTGATTGACATACACATTGTGAAGACGTGTAGTACCGCTTCCTGTCCATTTTTGTCCGATGCCGTCCCAGTCATCTTCAATGATGACACCTTCACGATTTGTCGGAATTATTACCGATGCAGGCCTTCCTTCATGAGTTGATGCCGTAACAACTACCCAGTCTGCATACAGTGTGCCGGTACTAAAGTATTTTTTGCCATTCAATAGGAAGCCTTCACCATCCGGTGATAAAGTTGTTTCAAAAACCAAATTTCCAGCATTATTGGATGAAATTTCAGCAGAAGCATTGCCGATGATTTCTCCATTGGCTACTCTTTGCAGCCACTTTTCACGGAGTTTTTCATCCGTAAGCAGCAAAAATTTCTCCACTTGGGAAAAGTGTGAACGAAGGCTGTGTGCGACATCTGGATCAGCTTCCGCTAAACGTATTAAAATTTGAAAAAGATCACGAATACTTGCACCGCTGCCGCCAAGTTCAACAGGTAATCGCAATGCACCCAATCGAGATTTTCGGATTAAATCAAAGGCATAATATGGATGATCTTTACTCCCAGTACTTCTGCGTTTTTCAGCATCTTCTGCAATTGCAGCAATTAAGTATTCTAATTCTGGTGAATCAACTTTTACTGGGCTGGTAAAAGTTAGAGAATTTGATTCATCTTTATTTTTGAAGTTAATCCTTTGATTTAATGGTTTTTGGCTTGACATTCATCAAACACTCCTGTTTTGTTTTTTAAATTTACCAACCACATCTTTTTCGCTGTATTACCGCAAAAAATAATGTGAAAGTTCAAACTGGTAAGCAATGGATTCAAGTGTTTCATCAATCCGTTTGTTTTACACCGCAGCTTACACCACGATTGTTTTGATTCAGGAAATGGATGTCCATTTACCAAGCTCTGATGTTCATCATTAGAATACTTAAGTCCACCCTTTCGTAAGAAAAGATTGCTCCAACAGCTTTTCACAAATTGCCATTAAAGGAAAAGACAGCATAACCATTCTCTGATTTCAAATTTGTCAAAGTGTGAAATCGATTCTTATGCTAGATTTTTAAAACACTAGCACCGTTTCCTCTGGATTACTTTCTATATTTGCTAAATAAATCCTCATCTGGACTATGATCCGTTGGTAATGGAGGCGCATCTGACAATGCGGATATCTGTTCTCTTTCACTGGCAGTTAAAGGGATTTCTGCCCCAGCAATCGATAGGGCCAGTTGTTCCGGATTACGCGCTCCTATAATTGGAGCAGTTACAGCAGGATGATGTAATACCCATGAAACTGCTAAAGAAGCAGGATGATATCCAAATTGTTTCGCCAGCTCCGTAAATTGATGTGCAACAGTAAAATAATACTGATGACTATATCTTTTCTCATAATTCTTTTGTTCTACTAATCTTCCTTGCTCCGGCTTGTTTGTACTGTTATATTTTCCGGTTAATAAGCCTCCGCCGAGCGGACTGTAAGTTATGGCACCTAATTGCTCTGATTGAGCTAACGGAAAAATTTCTACCTCCGCTTGCCGTTTTACGAGATTATACATCGGTTGAATTAACTCAAATCGTGCTAGCTGTTTTCTTTCAGATATTCCTAGAGCTTTTGCAATTTGCCAGGCAGCCCAGTTACTTACAGCGGGGAATAAAATCTTCCCTTGTTTTTGTAAATCATCTAAAGCTCTAACGACTTCTTCAATATCTGTATACTCGTCAAACAGATGAACAAAATAAAATTCAATCCGATCAGTGCCCAATCTTTTTAAACTTTGTTCAACTGATAAAAAAAGATTTCTTCTCGATAAACCTCCGCTATTTAAATCTTTGCCTGTAGGCAAGCCTGCTTTAGAGGTTAAAACAATCTCATCTCGATGACCGGCAATACACTTTCCAAGAATTTCTTCAGCACGTCCATCATTATAAACATTCGCTGTATCAAAAAAGTTTATCCCGGCTTCTCGACATTGCTTATACATCATAATGGAAGTTTCTTCATCTGCAATGCCGCCGAATGACATTGTTCCAAAGCATAAATTTGAAACATGAATGCCTGTCCTTCCAACTGTACGAAATTCCATTATTACCTCCAACATTATGAGCTGAAGGAGAAGCAAACTTTAAAATTGTTAAAAATTCCGATATTTTGCGCCTGTATGATCATCTGGCAGCAGCTTTTTCCCTGTACCAAACAGTTTCTCCCTCAGTGTTCCTTTCTCGTATTCTTTTTTATAGATTCCACGTTTTTGCAGCTCCGGAACAACGAAATGAATGAACTCTTCAATGCTTCGAGGCGTTATAAGATGTGCAAGATTATACCCGTCGATTCCAGTTTGTTCGATCTGGAATTGAATGCTGTCAGCTATTTCAACGGGATTGCCGACTAATACATTACTCCTTCCGATCGTTTCAAACTTGTTTAACACTTCTCGAACAGTTAATTTTCTTGGCGCATCTTTCGTTAATGAAGCAGCTCGAGACTGACCATGTTCCGTATGCTTATATTCAAAAAAAGCGTCTTTATCTTCATATTTAGATAAATCATAGCCTGTTGAACCGCTATATTGAGCTTTTGCCGCTTCAGCACTCCACAATCGATTGTATTCCTCATATTTTAATTCAGCTTCTTCTGTCGTTTCTGCCACAATGACATTTAAAAACGTAAATGCTTTAATATTATCAGGATTCCGTCCGTATTTTTCAGCCCGTTCTTTAATATCTTGAATATAAAATCTTAATTTTTCGGGCGTCGACCCGCCAACAAACACACACTCTGCATGCTTGGCGGCGAAATCTCTGCCGCGTTCAGAAGAACCTGCCTGAAAAATAACAGGTGTCCGCTGTGCAGAAGGATATGTTAAATGCGGGCCTTTTACGCTGAAATACCGCCCTTTATGGTTTATTTCATGAACCTTTTCGGGATCAAATAAAATTTCATTTTCCGCATCGCCAACAAACGCATGCTCCTCCCAGCTGCCTTCCCAAAGCTTATAGGAAACCTCCATAAATTCATCGGCAATATCATAACGCTCGTCATGTTTAACAATTTCTTTATGGCCGTAGTTTTGCGCAGCATTTGGCAAATATGAGGTGACAACATTCCAGCCAATTCTGCCGTTTGTAAAGTGATCTAATGTGGAAAAACGACGTGCATTTGAAAACGGATGTTCATACGTTGTGCTGACCGTTACTACAAATGACAAATGCTCTGTAACAGCTGCCACCGCTGGTACAATAAAGGCCGGATCATTTAGCGGAACTTGAACGCCGTCTCGAATCGCAGCATCTTTACTATTTTGATAGACATCATACACTCCTGCTACATCTGCAAAGAAAATGGTGTCAAACTTCCCTTTTTCCAACAATTTCCCTAACTCAATCCAATAATGTAGATCATTATAATAAAGATGACGTTTATTTTGAGGATGCTTCCATAATCCGTGAGAATTATGCATAGCTCCTGCCATATCAAAAAGATTTAATATTATCTGCTTTGCCATATTTCTCACTCCAGCATCTTTTCAAAAGTACAAATTCCGATTCTATCAGTCGATTGTCATCAAATTCAAATGCAGCCTTGCTCGCAAATAAACAATTCCTTTCTTATGTTATTCTTTTCCTTGTTTTATATTTTCAACTAAGCGATCTAATTCTTTTTGCAGTTCTGGTACTGGCACCTTTGTGACAATGCTTGCACCCTTCGTATCTTCTTCTACTGCTTTAGCTACTTCTTCTGTCTGATAAATTTCCGCAATGGTCTTATATGCCTCATTGTCTTTATTCTTTTCTAAAGTGGCAAAAACGTTAACATACGGCAGTGTATCTTTGCTGTTTGGATCATCATGAAAAATGGCATCTGCTAAAGTGTAACCGGCTTGACCAGCTATTCCGCCATTGATAATAGATGCGGCTACATCAGGCAGCACTCTAGGAGTCTGTTGGGCAACGACTTCTACTATTTCAATATTTTTTGGATTTTTAACGATATCTTTTACTGTTGGATAAAGACCGACATCTTCCCTTAACTCAATTAATCCAGCTTGCTGCAGAACCTTTAGCCCTCTGCCTAAATTAGCCGGATCATTTGGAACCGCAATTTTTGAACCATTTGGGATCTCGGATACATCTTTATATTTTTCCGAATACAATCCTAAAGGAGCAACAACAGTTGAGCCAATCGGCACAATATTCACATTATTTTCCGCGATAAATTGACTTAAAAATGCAAGATGCTGGAAGGCGTTCACATCTACCTCGCCATTGACAAGTGCAGTATTTGGCAGCACATAATCGGAAAATTCGACATATTCTACCTTAATATTTTTTTCTAACGCTTTTTTCTTAATGATGTCCCAATACTGTCCATCTGATCCGGTAATCCCCACCTTAACAGTAACGACTTTTTCTTTTTTATCACCAGATGCTGAATTGCTGTTGCAGCCTGCCAAGAGGCCAATCACCAAAATTGTTACTAGTAAATGGAATAGTTTGATTTTCATAAAATAATAATCCCCCTAATATATGATTGATCTATCTGCGTAAAAAGAAACGTGAAAGCATGTTGCCAATAAATTGAGCAATTTGAACAAGAATAATTAATATGACAACCGTAACAATCATGACGGATGTATCAAACCGCTGATAACCATATGTCATCGCAAGATCCCCAAGGCCCCCTCCGCCGACCGTTCCAGCCATGGCGGAAAAATCAATAAGTCCTACGGTGATAAATGTAATTCCTAAAATTAAAGGCCCTAATGCTTCGGGGATTAGTACCCCAAATATTATTTGAATGGGTGATGCCCCCATCGCCTTTGCAGCCTCGATAATACCTGGATCAATTGAGACTAAATTATTTTCTACCACCCTGGCAATGGCAAAAGCTGCAGCAATGGTCATCGGAAAAATAGCCGCTGTCGTTCCAATTGTAGTTCCCACAACGAATCGCGTAAGCGGACTGATGGCAACTAAAAATATGATGAACGGTATAGGTCGAATAATATTGATTAATAAATTCAAAAATGAAAAGATGAATCTATTTTCTAAAATATTGCCTTTACGGGTGACAAATAGCAGTAGTCCCATGATAATTCCTAAAATACTAGCAAAAATCAATGTGAAAATGACCATTGTAATCGTTTCACCTGTTGCTTGAAGTATTCTAGGCCAAAACGTCGTCCAATCAACTTTCACCGTTTGTGACCTCCCTTACTTCAACTATCTCTGTCAACTCTTTTAATACTTCTTCAATTTGAGAATCAGCTCCAATGAATTCCACGATTAAATTGCCAAACAATTGATTTTGAAGTTCATTGATGCTTCCGTAAATGATATTAAAGTGAATATTATGTTTAGCTGTTAATGTCGATAATATAGGTTGACTCGCAGTGTCTCCTGAAAATACAATTCGATAAAGCTTTCTTTCATGATCCTTCCTTAACTTTTCAAGCAAGCTCGAAGATAATTTTTCATTTACAACCGAACTGATAAAATTTTTCGTCGTTTTTTCTTGAGGATTTGAAAATATATTAAAAACCTCACCCTCTTCAATGATTCTCCCGTTTTCCATAACCGCTACGCGATTGCAAATTTTTCGAATCACGTTCATTTCATGTGTTATTAATAAAATCGTAATATTGAATTCTTCATTCACTTTTTTCAATAGATTTAATATTTCATTAGTGGTTTCTGGATCTAAAGCCGAGGTAGCCTCATCACATAACAGAATGTCTGGTGAAGTTGCAAGCGCTCGTGCAATCCCTACTCTTTGTTTTTGACCTCCAGACAACTGTTCTGGAAATTTGTCAGCTTTGTCTTCAAGACCAACAAATTGTAATAGCTCTGTAACTCGTTGATGGATTTCCTCCTTCGATTTATTCTCCAATTTTAAAGGGTAAGCAATATTGCCATATACCGTGCGAGAATTAAATAGATTAAATGTTTGAAAAATCATTCCAATTTTTCTTCTTAATTGCCGCAGATCTTTCGAAGATATGGAATTCAAATCATAATTATCGACTATAATATTTCCTTTTGTCGGACGTTCGAGTAAATTCACTAACCTAAGCAGTGTACTTTTTCCGGCTCCGCTAAAGCCGATGATTCCAAAAATGTCGCCTTTTTTAATGTGAAGCGAAACATCTTTTACAGCTTCTACTTTTTTCCCACCGGACTCGTATATTTTGCTAACTCTCTCTAGCCTAATCATCAATTTCCTCCACCAACCGAAAATTTATCCAAATCTATATACAATATCCCCTTTGTTCAAAACGTTTAATGCGGGAACTACTCGAGCGTTTGGGGATGGTGCTTCTCCCATCTTAACTCTTTATGTTTAATTTAATTTGTTTAACTTGGAAAAATGGCGATGAACCATAATACTTTGACACATTTGTGCAATGCAAAAAATTTTTTTCCTTGTCATATTGTGAAAAAGAAAGGCCTTAATTTCATTTTTCATGAAATTAAGGCCTCTGGTGTTCCAGTCAGCAAATATTATGCACTTTTCTGCTCAGCAGCAGAAAATGCTCCCACAGTCTCCAGCATCCTCCTATTTAAATTGCACTTCTTTCAAACTATTTCGATATTCTTCAATCACGGATTTCGAAATTTGACTCACGACCATGTCATTTAAAGGAGGATTATATAAACCACACTGAACATCCCTAAAATGTCTTTCTAATGGCAAATCTTTCGATAACGAATGACCGCCTGCGATTCTCATAGCCAGCTCTACTATTTTGATCGCATTATTACATACTGTATATTTTGTAATAGAGACTTCATTGCTTAACTTATCTCGAACATGTAAATTTCGGTCCCATTTTTCAGCTAAACCGTATAACAGGTATCTTGATACAGCGATTAAAATTTCGATTTCTCCAATTTTATCCTGAACATGCGGCGCCTCTAGAATAACATCTCCTAGACTTGGTGAAAATTTCTCAGCCGCATACTTTAAAATAAAATCTCTGGCAGCAATCGCAATCCCTAAATAAATGGCTGGCAACTGCAGCGTGTAGGCACTGCTGTTGCCCTTAAAGCGGTTGTTCTTCCCCTTGTCAATGTAAGACAATAACGCCTCTTCCGGCACAAACACATCATGCAGTTCGATATCATGGCTGCCTGTTGCTCTCATTCCCAAAACATTCCATGTATCTATCAATTGTACCGAATCATTTTTTTTAATTAAAAATTCGGCCGTTTTATCTTCTTCTTCGACATATGCCAAAATCGTAAAATGCGACACAATTGGCGCCAATGTTGCAAATGCCTTTCTTCCTGAAATGATATATCCGTCTTTCGTTTTTCTCGCAATTGTTGATGGGGTTCCGCCTCTTACAATATTGCCTGATGTCCGCTCCGTGACAAAAACATTTAATAATGAACCTTCCTCAACGGCCTCTCTGCATATTTTCGCAAAAATTTCTTCTTTCCAAGGCCGGAAATCCCTAAGGCTAAAGAATGCCATTAAGTGCCATCCTATCGCCAGTGCCGTAGAACCACAGGCTTTCGCTAATCGTTCTTGTACAAGCAAAATTTCATATAATGAAAGTTCTTCACCGCCATATTCTTTAGGGATTGTTAGCTTATGATAACCCTCTTTTTTCAGGATTTCGATATGCTCAAACGGAAATTCTCCTGTTTCATCATATTTATCAGCTGTCTGTCGAATTTTCTCTGCAATGCGCTCCGCATATTCTACGAGCCTTGCATCTCGTTCATTTCGAATCGTCTGATTGCTTGCGTTAAAATCCATTGTGCATCCTCCAATAAAATCCTTAGAAGTAAACCTCTCTTATCGGAAGCTTCGTACCATTCACAACATAATCGCCAATAGCTCTTGCTTTGTAGGCTATCGGATTATGGGAAGCAAGTGTGCGAATATTGCGCCAGTGGCGGTCAAAATGCTTGGATTGTCTCGTAGCTGAAGCGCCGCCAACCTCAAAGAGAAGTGTAGCTGCTTGTAATGCAAGGTGATCGATAATAACTTTCGCCTGAGCAGCTCGCAGGGAAGCCTCATGACTTAAATCAAAGTCTATTTCTCCATTAACCGCCTCATTCACTGCTATGTCTAATGTATCTGCGGCAGCCAGCACAAGTGCTTCTGCGGCAAACGCGCTGCTTGAAAGCTGCCCAATAATTTGCTGAAGCAGCGGATCAGCCGCTGGCGTATCTGCCGATGCAAAAGTAAAGGTTCTGGATCTTCCTTGAACTAAAGCTTTAGCGTCTGTCACCACATTCCGCAAAATACCCGCTATCACTCCTTGCAGATAGAGCTGTAAAAATGAATTGAAAGGCGTCTTCGTCTCATCAATAAATGTTACTTCTTCTCGATTGACATATACATTGTTTAAGCGTGTTGTACCGCTTCCTGTTAATTTTTGTCCGATACCATCCCAGTCATCTTCAATGATGACGCCATCACGATTTGTCGGAATAAACGCGGAAACAGGTTTTCCTTCAGGGGTTGATGCCATAACGATTACCCAGTCGGAATATATGGTACCGGTGCTAAAATATTTCGTACCGCTTAATCGGTACCCTTCGCCATCTTGAGTCAAAGTTGTTTCAAAAATCAAATGACCAACATTTTTTGATGAAATTTCCGTAAAGGCATTCCCAATAATATCTCCTTTTGCCACGATTCCCAACAATTGCTCACGTCGTTCTTTATCCGGATTTCGAAGTATTTCTTCTACTTGCCAATAATGGGCACGAAGGCTGTGCGCCACATCCGGATCGGCTTCAGCTAAACGGATTAGGACATAGAAAAGATCACGAATACTAGCTCCTCCACCGCCTAGTTCAACAGGCAGACGTAAAGCACCCAATCGAGATTGCCGAATTAAATCGAAGGCATGATAAGGCAGTTCTTCACTGCCGGCATTTCTTCGTTCCTCAGCGTCTTTAGCAATTACATCAATCAATTGATCTAATTCAGGCGAATCAACTTTTACCGGACCGTTAAAAGTCAAAGAGCTTGCTTCATTTAATTGATTTTGAATTGACATCTTTTATGCACTCCTTTAATCGTATTTTAAATTTCACTATTCACATCTTTTTAGTAATATTTATTTGTAAAAAAAAGAGCCAAACAGCAATTACAAGCACCTCAGATCAATTTACAGGGCTTTTCTCTGCAAATGCACCTCGGTATTTTGCAGCAGGATGACGCTCATTGAGACGATCTGTCCCAAACAATTTGCGCCGCAATGTTCCTGGCTTTCCATATCCATTGCGCGCTAAACCGCGCTTTCGAAGCACAGGCATGACTTGATCAATAAATTCTTCATAGGAACCGGGAATCGTCGCATTGATGACATTGATGCCGTCAACACCTGCATCCCTCCAAAGCTCAAGCTGGTCTGCAATCATTTCAGGAGTGCCGACAATACGGTTTGTTTTGCTCCTGAGCCTAGCAAGATCTCTAACTGTAGGAGTCCTTCCCGGCGTGCTTTGCTTTAGCCATTCATATGTGCTTCTGATCCCTTCAGTTTTGATATCTTCCAATGGAGTATCTAAAGTAGCATTCCCTAAATCAATTCCCATCCCCCCAGCGGAATGAGCGATCATCATATCGAAATCAATCTTATTTTCAAGTTCATATTCTTTTTGCCGAGCTTCTTCCTCCGTCTTTCCGACCACAAAGTACAATCCCTGATAAAAGTGGATATCCTCACTCTTTCTGCCATTTTCAACCGCCAACCTTCGTGTTTCATCGATCAGCTTGCGGGCATTTTCAGGATCAGGTGCTCCAATGAAGATCGCTTCAGCATTGCGAGCCGAAAAATCTCTGCCAGTAGGGGACGAACCAGCTTGAAAAAGCAACGGTGTGCGCTGCGGTGATGGAGCCACTAAGTGCGGTCCTTCCACCTTGTAGCGCTTGCCGACATGATGAATTTTATGGACTTTCGCCGGATCCGCATGAATTCCGCTTTCACGGTCCTGCAAAAGCGCTCCTTCATCCCATGAACCTTCCCAAAGCTTATATAAAACATCAACATATTCATCCAGCCACTCATATCGTTCATCATGCGGAACTAAGCCGTCATAGCCAAAGTTGCGAAAGGCATTTGCTGAGTAGCTGGTAACCATGTTCCAGGCAATTCGTCCTTTGGTGATGTGATCTAATGTTGATACACGGCGTGCAAAGTTAAAGGGAGGTTCTTGAACCGGAGCCGCCGTAAAAGCTAAGCCCAAATGTTTTGTATTTACTGCAAGTGCTGAAAGCAGTACCATTGGGTCATTACTAGGTACTTGCAAGCCATTTTCAATATGGAAATCCCATCCTCCTCGAAAGTCATTGTACAGCCCGACGACGTCGGCGAAAAAGATGACGTCAAAACCTCCCTCATCCAGCCGTTTCGCTAAAGAAACCCAAAGATTTACGTCATTAAAGTTAAGCTGATGACCTTCTTGATCACGCCACATCCCGTGAAGAATGTGAGAAGGTGTATTCATAACAAAAGCAGAAAATGATAATGGCTTTGTCATATTCCCTATATCTCCATTTATCCTAAAAATTTGTTTAACCAAAAAAAGAATTCATTTCATAAACGACTTAAAGGACTTATGAATCCGCAGCAAAATTGGCAACAAGTCAAATAAAGATGATGCAAAAGTAATACTGACTAACGACTAACCTACAGTTTCTTTTTTTCAAGGCTGATCATATGAAGTTCAAAGCTTCTTTTGATACAAAAAAGTAAGGTTAATCCTGCAGTTGATAGCTTAAATTTCTATATTTAGCTCCAATATGGTCTTCCGGTAAACGGGACTGGCCTTTGCCAAACAATTTTTCCCGCAAAGTTCCTTCTTCATATTCTTTTTTCACGACTCCACGTTGTTGAAGCTCCGGAATGACAAGATCAACAAAATCTTTAAAAGTTCCCGGCGTTATTGCATAGGCGAGATTAAATCCATCGATATCCGTATCTTCAATCCATTCCTCAAACGTATCAGCTATTTGCTTTGGTGTTCCGACTACTACAGGACCCATTCCGCCTATTCCAGCAAAATTCGCCAGCTCGCGGACAGTCCATTTTTTATTTGGACTTGCTTTCGTTAATGATTCGAGCACTGATTTGATGGCGTTAGTATCAATGTATTCAATTTCTTGATCAGGATCATATTTTGAAAAATCAACACCTGACCAGCCGCCTAATAAAGAAAGGGCCCCTTCATAGCTGATATATTGCGATAATTCTTCATATTTCGCCCACGCTTCCTCCTCCGTCCGCCCAACAATCGGTGTGAACAAAGCGAATACTTTTATGCTTTGCGGATCCCTGCCAAATTCAGCAGCCTGGGCTCTTAAATTTTTAACATATGAAGCGATAGGCTCTTTTCCTGGCATCGAAACAAATGTGCACTCAGCATGTTTTGCTGCAAATTGACGCCCTCTCGCTGAAGCGCCTGCTTGATATAAAACAGGTGTTCTTTGCGGCGACGGCTCGCACAAATGAATGCCTGGCACATTAAAATATTTGCCGTGATGATTTATTTCATGAACTTTCGCTGGGTCTGTGAAAATTTTTCTATCTCTATCTTTTATAACAGCATCGTCTTCCCAGCTGCCTTCCCATAATTTATAGCAAACTTCCAAATATTCTTCCGCAATATTATATCGTTCTGAATGGAGGAACCGATCGCCAATATCGATGTTTTTCGTTCCGCTTTCCAAATAGGAAGTAACAATATTCCAGCCTACTCGGCCCTTTGTTAAATGGTCTAAAGTCGACATTCTGCGTGCAAATGTATATGGATGCTCAAATGTTGTAGAGCATGTGATCCCAAAGCCTAAATGCTCCGTTGCATGCGCCATTGCAGAAACAAGTAAAATAGGGTCATTGACTGGAACTTGGGTTGCTTCACGTACTGCTGTTGTTTTATCATTTCCATACACATCATAAATGCCGATTACATCTGCAATAAATAATCCATCGAACCGCCCTTTTTCCAGTAATTGCGCCAGCTCAACCCAATATTCAATATCTTTATATCGGTATGACTGATCTTCAGGATGCACCCATAATCCCGGAGATTGATGCGCCACACAATTCATATCAAAAGCGTTTAAATAAATTCGCTTTTTCTTCATATGATTTCCTCCCGACTAACCGTATATTTGACATTGTCGTTTAGTTATCATTCCATGGACCGATAATGTCTGTGATTCTATATATCAAAACTGAAATGGAGTGGGATCATTTTTGAAAGGTACGTGTCTCTTTCTCAAATACTTGTTGTTACATCTTTTTCTTCGTTTTATTTAAAGGTTTATAACGAAAAAAACAGAGACTATCTTTGCAAGTACGAAACTTGCGATGATATGTCTCTGGTTGTCCAGTCAACATGATACATTTGATCGTATGAAATTTTTGCTAAAGTAATATATTTCCCTATACAAAGGTAAGAATTTTTTGGTTGGAATCAACGGCAGCTTAAGCAATTTATTGGTGACAGTTCTGTCACCATTATTTTCCATCTCCGTGAGCAGGATGAAACATCCTTTCTGTTCGGTGCAAACAATATATAAATCACTATTTTAATTGTTCAACTTTTAACCGGCTTAATAGATCATTCAATGATGTTTGTAATCTCGATTCTATTTCCGCATCAATAAAAGTAACCTGATCTTCGTGATAGCCAATTTGAGAATCTACGAAATACACTCCTTTTAAAATCTCCTGGCTGCCTAACACAGAAGCAATCGGCTTAATAGCATATTCCAATGTTAAAAGATGAGCTGCTGTTCCGCCGGTAACCACTGGGAGAACAACTTTATCAACGAATCCTTTTTCAGGAATGAAATCTAACAGGGCTTTTAACACCCCTGGATAGCTTGCTTTATATACAGGACTTACAATAATAACTGCCTGTGCTTGTTCAATCTGTGCTAAAACCTCTTGAATTTTTGGGCTGTTGAAGTTGGCAAATAAAAGATCTTCTGCCGGCAGGTCACGAACTGAAATGGTAGACGCATTCAGCCCTTCAGCCTTGATCCTTTTTTCTAAATAAGCTGAGATAGCTAAGCTTCTTGATGGTTTAGATGGACTTCCGGAAATAATCACGATATTTGACATAATGTCATCACCTTTCTTCAATTAAATTCGATCGTTTTAACATTAAGAATACGGTGTAATCTCAGGTAATTTACCGTTAAGAGCCCATTCTCCGATATCACGGATTTTATATTCAATGGGATCATGCAACGTGTGAGTCCTTACATTTCGCCAAAAGCGGTCAAACCGATATTTTCCTAAAGTTGCCCTTGCCCCCATTACTTCAAACATACGGCTGGTAACCTCTAAAGCTGCTTTTGCTGTTGCAACCTTTGCAGTCGCAATGATAATTCCACACTCTCCACGTTCCTGTTCTGTTAATGCCCTTTCTTTATCCCATGCTTCTTGCAGAGCATTTGAAGCGTCTTGGGCCAATGCAGCTGCAGCTTTTAACTGCACATATAAATCTCCATACTGGCGAATCGTATATGGATCGCTCGTCGCCTGATCTACTTTAGAGGTCAGCCAAGGACGAGTGATATTTTTCGTATAGTTTTTCGCTTCTTCAAATGCTCCCTCCGCAATTCCAAGAAGAACATGAACTAAAATGGTTTGAGCAGTATGCGTCCTTATAGTAGGGAAAAAGCTTTCAGGTTCTTGTTCATAGAAAGTTAATATCTCTTCTTCCTTCAGCAGTACATCTTGAAAAACAACAGTGCCGCTATCCGTTTGCCGTTGGCCGAAGCTATCCCAATCATCATTAATGATTATTCCTGTCCGATTAGTAGGAATAACGGCAATAACAGGGCGATCTTGATTTGGACTTTTAGCTGATATAAGCAGCCGGTCTGAATCTTTAGCACCCGAGCAAAAGCTTTTTTTCCCAATTAGCTTTAACTGATCCCCTTCTCGCTTTACGAGCAAGCTTTCATCAAGAGGATTATAGGTATTTCCCCAAAACAAATTATTTTCAGCCGTTTCCTTATAATACTTCTCTTTCTGCTGAGGGGAACCGAATAGATGTACGGATGTCAAGCATAAGAAATGATAGCCGAATAAGTGAGCCAATGACCCGTCTACTTTTGCCAGCTCACGTGTAATTTGCAGCACAGCTTTCCAATCCTTCCCCAGTCCGCCTAAAGACTTCGGGATGATAAGTGAAAGTAATCCGCTTTTTCTAAGCAGATCACGTTCTGCTTTTGCTGTTCCTCCTCGTTCATCCCTTTCAATTGCAGTTTTAGCAAACTCCTTTGCTAACTGCAAAGCTGTGTCAAGGTAATGATCTGTTCCTTCTGCAACACTCATCATTAGTTACCCCTTTGTCTTCTTTATCTAAATAATGTTTGTGATTAATAGTTTACTGACATAATCGTTCTATTGTTCCATTATTTCATTCATAAATTGATGAAGCTTCTTTGAAAGACCTCCGTTTCCAAAACGGATATATTTGCGTTTTTTAAAATCCGCATCTTCTCTTTTGACAAATTCCAGAAAAGCTAAAATATAAATTCGACGATGAATAATAGAAACGACTCCATTTGTATAAAACCAATTGTCAATCGTATTGAAAACACCTTTATTTATCCGATAATTCTTTTGGCACCAAAGGAAAAATTGTAAATCCGGCAAATTCAAATATTCATTTTCTCGCAAAGATTTTTGTTTTTCCGCTTTATAATCCAATATGTTCACATAACTATTTGCCACCGCTAATCCACCTTTCCATGTTTGTAAAAAAAGGAAAGAGACTCTCATTTCAAGAAATATGATCTTGAATTGAGAGCCTCTAGTTGTCCAGTCAGCATTCATCAAACTATTTTGTTTATAACTAAATTAATACATATTATTCCTATATGTCAAGTATTATTTAAAGAAAGAGACTCCTCATTTCTTGATGTTGAATGCCCAACATCATTCGTATTCATTTGTTAGTTGTTCCGAAAGCTTACTCATTTCGAGTCTTATGCTTCTTTATATTAGTTGGCTAGGATTCCCTCCAATTTTGCTTCTTTTTCTCTTACGAGCGGAATGACTTTTTCACCAAAGGCTTTTAAGTCTTCATCGTAATGTAAAAATCCTGTCAAAACAATATCGACTCCTATTTTTTTCAGCTCAATGATGCGATCTGCCACTTGTTCTGCCGTCCCAATCAAACCTGTTTTGAAACCGTCATTATATTGCACAAGATCTTCGAAGGTGGATTCCGCCCACATTCCTTCACCTTCAGGAGAGGCTTTCCCTGCGAATTTCACTTGACTTTCAAAGCCTTCCACAGCTTCTTTATCTGCATGTAAAACAATATCTTTTAAAACTTGTTTTGCTTCTTCTTCTGTATCACGAACAATCACGAAGCCATTAACACCGAATTGGATGTTTCTTCCGTTCGATTCAGCCAATGATTTCACATGATTAATTTGCTTTTTCAGATTTTCCAGCGAGTTTCCATTCATGAAATAAACATCTGAAACTCGTCCAGCCATTTCTCTTGCTGCTTTCGAGTTTCCGCCTTGGAAAATTTTCGGGATATTAATAGGTTTAGGCTTTAATGGCGCTTCATTTATACGATAAAAATCTCCTTTAAAAGTAGTGGTTTCCTTTGTCCACAAATCTCGTAGAACCTGTATAAATTCTTCAGACCGTCGATAACGTTCATCATGGTCTAACCACGGTTCCCCATAACCGATAAATTCATTTTTAAACCATCCGCTGACAATATTAATTGAAGCACGACCATTACTGATATGATCAATCGTTGAAATAATTTTTGCTATGACACCTGGATGCCATAGACCGGGCAGCACAGCTGTAATAATGTTTAATTTTTTGGTACTAGCGGCAAGTGCAGAAGCAAGCGCAGCGGCTTCTAATTGTTTTTCAGCTCCGTAGCTGGCGAAAAATCTTGTTTGCAGCAGGACGTAATCAAAACCATTTTCTTCAGCTATTTGTGCATAACGTTTGTTATCCTCAAATGACCAGCCTGTTTTCTGTGGCAGATTAGAGATCACAAGCCCTCCACTAACGTTTGGCGCCCAATAAGCAAATTGTAAACCCATTGATTTTCCCTCCTTAAATTTTAATAAAAAAGGCTCATATCAGATCCCTAATATTAGGAACTGATATGAGCCTCTGGCGGTCCAGTGGGCAACCGGATAAAAGTAAAAGATTTAAGTATGATATTAATTCCATTATTCCTATTTGTCAAGTATGTTTTTAAAAATTTCGACTTTTCTTGCTAGTTTTATTAGATCAGTCCTTAGAATTAGACATGAGGGAAAGGCAGAATGGAAAATGGGTCATGGAGCGAAAGGGAATATGATTATATATAATGGAGCAGGGAAATAAATAATTCTTTCTTGGAAAGCGTGGAGGATCGGTCAAAAAAAAAAGCCGAAGGAGCTTTCTCCGACAATTTTATTATGTAAAAATAACAAAAAAACAGTATTGATGGATATTCAAGATTAAATGTCTAATCACAAGCCTTTTTCCATCATGATCAAGTCCTGAGGACAAAAACAGTTTCGACAAAGCATAAAACATAGAAAAGATGAAACCAATAATTGGTCTCATCCTTTTCTTTATAACGGCATTGGTGTGTCTGTCGGGTTCGCATAGCCTTCTTTGTATTTTTCATCTATATATTGGCGAATTTCTTTTACCGTTTTTCCATCTTGCTTCATTTTGATTGCTTCTGCTGCAATTTCTAAGCAGACGTTGCAGCGTGTTCCATGGTCATCCCATACAACAGAACTATTTTGATTTACTTGCTTAACAAAACAATTTAGACTGCTCCGATGTCCGGCATGGTCGCCGCAGCCACAATAACAAGGAATCCATTGCAGCAGTTCCATTGATTTTCCGGCTGCTTGATAGATGATTTGAATGTTTTCGCTATATTCATTTAAAAAGGTCGGCAGTTCATCCCTTGAAGCAGTTGTTTCCCACAAGTCGCCATTCGGCGCGTGCTCCATGGTTGATTGTTCTTTATTTGAACTGCAAGCAGAAATGATTATTGTAATAAATAGTAATACCAATAATTGTTTGGCTTTCACAACGTCACACTTCCTTTTATAAAGTGTAATGAAATCCTTCTTTTCTGTTCATCAACTAATCACAAATTGCATTCAGCTGCCGAACATAGAACCATCTAGCGGCCGATGTTACCCTTACAATATATATTCCTATTTCCCTTCCTTAAAGTTTTTCTCTCAATTAATAAAGTCTAATGAACGGCATACATCTTCAAAGCTTCTGATATCATTCCATTATATTGTAAAGGGGATACTTCTAGCAGCTGCTAAAATATCCTTTATTTTTAAATCCGAACTTGCGAAGGGTGGATAGACTTTAACCTCTACAAGAAAAATACCATAATCACTAAATAATAAAAAGAATCTTCCTTTACTTTATAAAAAATTGTCAATGGTCAAGTTTGATCAAAAAAAGGAACCTTCCTTAAGAAAGTTCCTTTTTTATAGCTTGCAAAAATTCAAACTATTCTTTCTATTATTATAATAGAACATTTTACGCTCTAACAGTTGATTTGGCCTGAACCCTTCCGACAATACCTGTAATAATAATGACAATGATCGCTGGAATAAACCAGCCGAGTCCTTGATTATAAAATGGCAATACTTGTTCATAGAACGAAACAATCGGTACCATCCATCCGAAATAATCAATTCCAAGTGAATTACATAATGATTTCAAACCATCAAAAATACTAATTAAAAATGTAACTCCAGTCGTTGAAGCATATACAATACGAGCATGATTGAAAAACGGCGACAAGAACGTTAATAACATCAAAACAATCGCAAGCGGATAGATGAACATTAAGACAGGGATAGAAAATGAAATAATGTTCGTTAATCCAAAGTTTGCTATTACAAAAGTAAGTAAGCTAAAGAAGACAACCCACGTTTTATAGCCGATTTTCGGAACCAACTTATGAAAATATTCAGCATTCGCCGTTATTAAACCAATGGCAGTCGTTAAACATGCAAGAATGATAATAATAGCCAGCATAATTAAGCCGAATGTGCCAAAATAGTGTGAAGCCGCTTTGCTGAGAACTGGTCCGCCTGTTTCAAAAATTCCGAAAGCTTCTGTACTTGTTGCTCCTAAATAAGCAATTCCTATATAAATCAGTGCAAGCAGTGAAATGGCAACAGTTCCTGATTTTGCTGTAGCTTTCATAATATCTTTTTTTGATGTTACACCTAATTTGCGAATGGCATTGATCACAATAATGCCAAATACAAGTGATGCAAGGGCGTCCATTGTATTATAGCCATCTATAAAGCCTTGAGCGAACGCATGAGTTTTATACACTCCTTGCGCTGAACCAATATCCCCAATAGGATTCACAACTACCATAAATAAAAGTATGGCAAGAAGAATCACAATTCCAGGCGCTAGAAGTTTTCCAACATTATCAACAATTTTAGCCGGATATAAAGAAAACCAAAAAGTCACAGCAAAAAATAGCAGTGTATAAATAAGCAATCCAACCTGATGAAATTCCTCTGCAACAAACGGCGCAATACCGACTTCATACGCAACAGTTCCAGTCCGCGGTGCTGCAAAAAAAGGACCAATTGTTAAATAGAGCAATGATGTGAGAAAGACGGCATAAGTCGGATGAACTCTACTAGAAAGCTCTTGTAAATCACTGCTTCCAGAAAAACTCATCGCAATAATCCCGAGGAACGGCAATCCGACTCCAGTAATAATAAATCCAGTCACAGCAAACCACAGATTCTCCCCGGCATTTTGTCCAAGCTGAGCTGGAAATATTAAATTCCCCGCCCCAAAAAATAGGGCAAACAACATAACACCAATAACAGTAAGTGATGAAAATGATAGCTTGTTATCCTTATCCATAATTATTGATCCCACCATGAGAAATTTTTTAAAATTAATTTATTAAAATAATTTACATGATTCGTACAATAAGTCGTATTATACTATTTTTTTATGAAAATTTCAATGAATTCATATACTTATAACTACGTACATTCACTTGAAAAAAACGCTTGAAGCAGGCGAAAATGAACGCCCGCTTCAAATAATCGTAAGTCATCATCGCTTATTCTTTAAAATCTTGCTTCAATCTTTAGCCGAACAAAACTATATTCTTATTTTTCGTCTCAAATAATAAAATTTGCAGGTCTTTTTAACCGGAACATTATTCTTATAAAAAGTTTAGCCTCCATAATAGAAACCGGTTTCTTTCAATGTTAGCGGATCGCCTTCCCGATGCACGCCGGCATTGATCACTTCACCGACGTAAATATAGTGGTCACCTTTTTCTATTTTTTCCACCACTTTACACTCAAAAAAGCTCAACGCATCTTTAAAAATCGGGCATCCTGTTTCTTCCGTATAAAATTCGTATCCAGCCAGCTTGTTTCCTTCCGGTTCAATGGATCGGAAAAAGGCAGTAACCATGTCCTTCTGACCCGTCTCCAAAATATTGACGCTAAATACTCCGCTTTTGGCAATTTGTTGTTGTGAACGTGTACCCGCTTTTGCGGCAACTGCAACTAAAGGCGGTTCAAAAGAGGTTTGCGTCAACCAATTTCCAGCAAATCCATTGGCACCGTTTTCATCTTTCGTTCCGACAATGTACAAGCCATATGTAATTCCACGTAAAGCCGTTTTTTTCGCCTTTGCATCCATGTTGAGCATCACCTTCCTTTGAAAACAATTTTTTGGATTGTTTTGGTATTTCCTTTAGCTTCATTTTAGGCAAACGATTAAAATATGTCCAGTTTCAGCTTATAGTTTGCCTAGAATATCGGCCAATTGTTCCATACTGCTTCCAATTTTCTCATAACGGCTTAACTTAAAGTGTCATATTATACAATAGAATGAAAATCAGCCTATTAACATATGAAACGCTGGTATGCGGCGGGCATACCAGCGCAGAAGGTGATCTGATGCTTTTAAGGCTTAACGGTACTCATTGTGTAAGTCTATATTGTATGAAAATTAAAGCAGCTAATATTTAGATTCGTTCAAAATGTTTAATGTCACTCCATCACCAAAAATATCTCCATTGATCAACAATTCTCCCCATTGCCGAATCAGCCAATATACCGATAAAAATCGCAAACACGATGGAAAATATAGCAACATAGATAAAAAATGAGTATAAAGGATCTATTCCTTTTGAATATTTCGTTAGCAGTACACTTATCAAATAATATGGAATTAAAACGATCGCAAGCAAAAGTGAAATGATCAGCACAATGTTTCCATAAACATGGGATTTTAACAAAACTAGCAATAACGCGATAAGCGAAACAATGATCGCAGTGGTAAGATGTGCTCCATATATAGCTGTTACCTCTTGAAAAGATGCACTTGATCCAAACAATTTATTAACAATGAACATACACAATAACACGAGCGCAACAATAAGAAAAACAAATATAAAAACATGAAAAAATACCGAAATATACGAAGGTCCATCATAAAACTCATTTATCAGTCCTTGAGTACCATGAATTGCCGATTTAAATAGATTGCGGACAAAAACGCTAACCGTTAGTGTGACAATGAACACAAATAAAATAATGCTGATAAAGCCATTCACCCATTCATTTTTTTCTTTGCCGAAAATGGATGACGGATGTTTCAAAAAATGAACGAAATAGCTTCCATACACTTTCGACTGCTTTTTAACCTTTTCTACATGTTCATTCATTTGCGTGGAAGCTGCTTGGCCATAAGACGGTTGGGGATTTCTGTTAATTGAAGCCTGATCCCCGCCGCCTCCTGCTGTTTCTTGTAGATTTGGATCATTATTCAATTTTGCCCCGCATTTCCCACAAAAATTTCCTTTTTCTTGTTCATTTCCACATTGATGACAAATCATTTTCCTCTATTGGTCCTCCTCTATTGATTGGTATATCATGGGCAGCCGCCTACAATCGGCTTGCCCAAACATTGAATGAAGATCTTCTACGAATTTAATTGAATCACTGTTCCTTTGTATTCATCCAATTTTCGATCAGTGTTTTATGCTCCTTGCTTCCAACTGTTTCTTTCGCATATTGCGGATCAACGATCGGATTTTGAATAGTGGATAATTTATGGATTAGCACTCTTGTCACCGCTTCGTTGATGCGCTTTTCTTGAATTTTTCCGTCTTTCACTGCTTTCACTAAGCCATTATAAACCTCCACTTGATGCTCATATTCATGGCAAACAAGCAGCAAATCCGCTCCGGCATTAATCGCTTCGATTGCCATATCTTCATATGAATAATATTTATTTACTGCGCCCATTTCAAGATCATCCGTGACAACAATTCCTTTATACCCCAGCTTTTCCCGAAGCAGCTTTTGAATCATAACAGAAGATAAACTTGCTGGTTTGCTAGGATCATAACTTGGATATTTAATGTGAGTCATCATAATGAAGAATTGATTGTGATCTGTATTTTCAATGAGCTTTTTAAATGGATAAATATCGGAATTCTCCAAATCCAATTTGTCCGCTTTTACAGAAGAAGTGTCAATATGCGGATCAACACTGCTTCTTCCGTTGCCGGGAAAATGCTTGAGCGTTGCTGTAATCTTCGCTTCATGCAATCCTTGAACCACTTTTGCACCATACGTATAGACCGCTTCCGGATTTGTACCAAAAGATCGGCTGTCAGTCTCTGACAAATCCAAAACGGGTGCAAAATTTAGATGAAATCCCATGGCAGCCAATTCCCTTCCGTTCAGAAGAGCAATATCGTACACCGCTTTTTCATTTGCAGCTTGCCCTAGCTTCTGTTGGGATGGGATAGGAGACACTTTTTCTCTCATCCGCAAAATGTCTCCCCCTTCTTGGTCCACTCCGATCATAAGCGGCACTCCAAACCGCTTTTTCAGCGCAAGCCTTTGCAAAGAATTATTTAATTGCGCAACTTGTTCCGGAGTCTCCATGTTGCGGTCAAACAAAATGACAGAACCGATATGTTTGTTTACGATTAAATCGGTTATTTCCTCGTCTTTTTCCGTGCTTTTAAAGCCCACCATCAAAAGCTGGCCGACCTTCTCGCCCAAAGACATATCATCCACTATTCTAGCTGCTTTTTCTTCGACCGTTTCTTCTTTCTTATCGTTTTTTTCTTCTTGCGGAGTTGCAACATTACCCGCTTCTTTTACTTCCGGTTCTTCACGCTGCTCTTGAATCTTTGTTTTTTGATTTTCCTGAAAGAGCGGCAATTTCGGGATTGATATAATGGCAAAAATACTCAAAATAAATATGGCGAAAATGAGAAGCAAAGATTTCCATTTCATTCCGTTCTAGTATTTAGCTTTTTAATTTCAGGCGTTGCTAATTTCCAGCCGTCTGATTCCTTCACTAAATACCATTTCCCTCCCCATTCTTGTACTAATGTGGAGCCATCGTCCTGTTTGTCATAAGAAGTTAATTGAAAACTCACTGTCGCTTGATCATTTTCTATACTTTCCACACTTACATTCGTAACTTCATTTTTAAAATTGTTTTTTAGCCCTTTAGACCATTTTTCATAGCTAATTTTACTGCGACGGCTTGAGGAAAACAGTGCATATGCAGTTTCGTAATCACCGCTTGAGATACTAGTATAATGGCTCATAATCACATTTTCGATCTCCGATTGTTCATCATGATAGTCTTCTAATGAATCTCCAACATCTTCGAAATCTTCCATTGGAATTTCTTGTTCAAATAATAGATCAATCGTTTCCCCGGCTTCTTTAATTGTCTTTTTATTGCTTTTCAACGTACCATCAGCAGTTTTTATTTCGGCATGAAGCGTCATCGAACCGTCTGTTGCAACTGGTCCAAACTCTTCTACATCCGAAATTTTTAAACCTGTGCTCTTTCCATTGACGAATAAAGTGGCATCTTCAATATTTGAATATAAATATACATAATCTCCAGTTAAATCAAAATTTATGTACACTTTATTTTCTTCTGCATCACTTGGCGAAACTTCTTCCACTTGCTTTACGTCTGCGTATTCTCCTTTGTATACTGCTTGCACTTTATGATTGATTGGCAAAAACGGCCCGTAAGTCCGTTCTTCGTCTTTTTTTATAGGTTCATATTTTTTTCCATCTATGTAAATATGGCTATCATGATTTGCCGTTACGACAATATATAAATTTTTAGGTATGAGTGCATAATAGTCAAAAAATAACCATTTTTTTCCTAATTTATTGATCGAAATATCTGCATCTGTATGCTCAGGAAATGCCCCTTTTTCATAAATAACGGCTTCTTTATGCAAGCTATTTTTCAGTTCAGAAAATTCCGATGGGTTCATTTGATAATGGTCAATTAATTGTTTGGCCACTTTTTCATCTATTTTTATATCCGATTGCTTCGAGTTTAGTAAATGAGCCACTTTTTTTGCATCATGATTGTTGATCGCTAGAATAAAATTTTCCGCCAGTTTTGTCGGTTTATAGACCGATTTTACAATAAAAAATGAACTTGCAATTACTAAAATTAATAGAACTCCAATACTTGCAAAAATCTTAGATTTTTTCGTTGCCAGCACCGGTCTTCTTGATCCTGATCCCTCCCCTGCCTTCATTACATTTTGCGATTGTACGGCGTTTTGTGATTCTACGACTTTCGCGCCGCAATTCGTACAAAATGTTTGATTTTCTTCTAATCGGTGTCCGCATTGTTGACAATAGTTCAACGATATCACCTGCTTTCTTCATAAAATTCAAGGAGATTATATCATTTCATAAGGCTTTTGATAGATTTTCTGAATAATTAGACATTAAAACAAACAGCACTCTTCTTAGAGGTTTTTCAAACATTTTTTAAGCTTCTATCAATCGGAGTAGAGACTTTAAACAAAAGGTGTTATATTTGCCCCTTTTTTCATTAAGTATAGGAAAACCCCCGACTGAGTTGAAATTCATACATTTTACTTATATAAGAAATTTTGTTATAATATTTATTAGCAACCAGTAGGTTTGAGTGCTAACAATATACACCACTTTCATTTTTCATTCATCCATCTGTTATGAACTTCATAATCATAGACTAATGGAGGGATGACAAATGAAAACATTACTGTTAGCTGGTGGTTTAGGAACACGTTTACGCCCATTAACTGAAAATTTGCCGAAACCGATGGCACCCATTGCTAACCGGCCATGGCTCGAACACCTCATCACTTATCTTCGCGATCAAGGAATCAACCAATTCGTAATAGCCTCACATCACTGTTCAGATGTCATAAAAAATTACTTCGGAGACGGCAAACGTTTCGGTGTAGACATTGAGTACTCTGATGAAACACATCAAATGGGAACAGCAGGAGCTATCAAAAATGCTGAAAGATTTTTGAAGGAAAGATTTCTTGTTGTAAATGCCGACATTGTTCACTTGCCAAACTTGATTCCTCTTCTTGAATTTCATGAACAAAGCGGCGGGATCGCCACAATTGCACTGACGGAAGTAGATGACCCTTCTTCTTACGGTGTCGTTCAACTGGACGATTCCAGCCGGATTTTGCGTTTTGTTGAAAAGCCTCGTCGTGAAGAAGCACCATCAAATTTGATCAATGCTGGTTTGTACATTCTTGAACCAGAAGTAATGCGCTACATTCCAGCAGGACGCGAAGTTTCTATCGAACGTGAAACATTTCCCACCCTTATTCAAAAAAGCAAAAGTGTATACGGAAAAATAAGCAGCGGTTACTGGTTTGATATGGGAACACCAGAACGTTACCGGAAAATTCATTGGGACGTTCTTGAAAATCGGAACCCGTTGCCTACTCGCGGAAATCAAGTTCAACCGGGCGTTTGGTTAGGAAAAGACACCAAAATCGGATCTGGCGTCCGCTTTATCCCTCCTGTTTTAATCGGGGATAATGTCGAGGTAGGCGATCAGTCAGTAATTGGCCCGTTTGCAGTGATTGGTGATCATTGCCGCATTGGCTCCAAAGTGCATTTTTCAAACTCTATTCTTTGGGATCAATCAAGCATAAGCGATAATATTCGTGTCAACAACAGTATTATGGCTTACAAGACATTCTTAAATGAAGGTAAAGTGTACGACAACTTGATCTTGAACCAATATGAGAGGGTGATGCAAGCATGAGTCGAATTGCATATGTCAGCACATATCCTCCGCGCCGCTGCGGTATTGCTACCTTCACTGAACATGTATTTACAAACGTAAGCGCTGCTGGCAAACGCGGTAATCGTGATCCAATCATTGTACTTTATAATGAAAATGATGACAGAAATGTATATGAAAATAATCCGAGATTTTGGCCTTTGCCAATGCAAGATCGTTCAGCTTATGTGAAGATGGCCAAACGGGTCAATCGAAGCGATATTTCTGTTGTAGTTTTGCAGCATGAATTCGGCATTTTCGGCGGTGAAGCGGGAGAGTACATAGTCGACTTTGTACGCGCATTAAATAAACCGCTCGTCACGACGTTTCACACGATTTTCTCTGATCCTAAGCCGCCATATCGGCAAGTCCAGCAGGAAATCGCTGATTTAAGCGACGCTATAGTCGTCATGAACCGCAAGGCTGTCTCTTATTTAGTCCGAGCGTATAATTTGCCCGAAAATAAAATTATCTACATTCCACATGGATCGCCTAAACCTCGAGATAACGAGCGGGTTCAGCTTCGCCGCCAGCTGGGATTTGAAGGCAGAAAAGTATTGCTTACATTTGGATTACTGAATCGCGGCAAAGGAATCGAGTCTCTAATTTCAGCCCTCCCAGAAGTTGTCCGTGAAGTACCGGAAACGTTATATATTATCGCGGGACAAACGCATCCTGAAGTGAAAAAGCGGGAAGGAGAATCATACCGTGAAGAGCTGCAAAACATGATTCGTCAGCTCGGATTAGAAGAGAATGTCCGAATGATTGACCGTTACTTTAATGAAGAGGAGCTCGTCTCCTACTTAACAGCGTGTGACCTATATGTAACTCCTTATCCGGGCTTGCAGCAAATCACAAGCGGAACGCTGGCTTATGCCGTTGGAATAGGCCGTCCGATCCTCTCCACGCCATACGAGCATGCTCAAGATTTATTAAAAGGCTGTGAAGAACTGCTTCTTCCGTATGGCGACATCAAAGCATGGGAACAGCGATTAAAAGAGCTATTAATGGATGACAATGCATTACACCAATGGGAAAATCGAATTCGGCAGATTGGAAAGGCAACCCATTGGCCAACTGTCGGGATGCAATATTTGAAGCTGTTTGCCAAAATCGGCGAAATGGACTTGGATGAGAAGGGTGTGAAAGAGCCGAACGAAAGCGTGGTGAAACACGTTGCCCCAACCAAATATTAATTTTGATCATTTGGAACGTTTAACTGACGATACAGGGTTGATCGAGCATTGCCTCGGCCGGATTCCGCGCCGTAAAGAAGGATATTCAACAGACGACAATGCGCGCGCCCTTTGGCTATGTATTGAATGGATAGAGCTTCTTCAAGATGAACCGTCTGAATTGAAGAGACTCTACGGAATGCTTGATCGGTATTTAGCCTTTTTGCTTTGGGCTCAAAGGGATGATGGATGGTTTCATAATAACTTTTATTATGACCGAACACCTGAATCGGAAACTCGTTCTGAAGATTGTCTTGGTCGATCAGTTTGGGCAGTGACAATGGCCTATTTAAAACTTAATGACAATGCCCGCCGCTATGTGGCAGCAGAAATTTTGCGCAATGCCCTTTCTGCATGCCGCAAGCTTCGTTTTGCCCGCAGCCAAGCATGGGTGCTGGCCAGTTGCAGCAAACTGCTCATGGAAAAGAAAAACAGCATTTCCTCTCTTGAAATAGCAGAAGATGAACTTAAACAATTGGCAGAAACATGCGAACATAGTTTATTAACAGCATACAAAGAGCACCGAACGGAAGATTGGCATTGGTTCGAAAAACAAATGACATATGCCAATGGAATTTTGCCTTGGGGATTATTTTTATCCTATCGATACAACCGTCGCAATGAAACATTGCGAATTGCCAAAGAGAGTCTTGATTTTCTCATCGAAAAGATGGGCGGATTCAACAGCTCCTCCATTCGTCCAATCGGCAACCGGGGTTGGTGCAGTCGCCACAATCGCGCCGACTGGGATCAGCAGCCCATCGATGTTATGAAACTAGCTTTAGCTGCAAACGAAGCTTATCATATTTTGGATGATTCTGCTTACTTACAAGTTGTACTGCGCTGCCGAGACTGGTTTTATGGCGGGAATGACCATCACATTCCTTTAGTCGATCCTAGCGATGGCAGCTGCTGTGACGGTCTGAACTCCGATGGCCCTAATCAAAATCGGGGCGCGGAATCAACACTTTCCTATTTAATGACTGAAGCTTTAGCACATCCGCTAAAATTGGAAGTATTCGAAAAGATTTAATAAAAAATCTTTTTTTCAGTGTTCAAAAAAGTGCAGCCACCTTTTCCTCTATTCTTCGGACGATATGGCGATTGCATTGGGGAGATCATCATCTCCCTAATTTTTTTGTTGTTTTCTTTTCCTCCAAGTTATTTCCTCGAGCCGGATCTGAAAACGCAAATGAATTTTTTGTTATTCCACAACCTTTTGCAATTTTTTTAAAATGTTCATCCAGCCATGATTCATCCGTTCACGAACAACAGAGCTTTTTTCATTTACTTTAGGCAGCACATCGTCAGGATGCTTCCATCCGCTGTGAATAAGAGTAAATTCAGTTTTATCCCCTAAATCCTTCAAAATAAATGAAACAACCCAGCCTTCTGTATCCCATGTGAAAGAGAGGCGGTAAGGCGGTTCAAGTTCTACCACTTTACATGGAGACGGCCCGAAAGGAGATTGCAGATGGAATTCATGTCCCAGCTTTGGCTGAAAATCATTTGGCATGAACCATGACGCAATCCCCTCTGGCGTAGCCGCCGCCTCCCAAACTTTTTCAATTAAGGCTTCTAATACAATTGATTGATGAATGTCTTGTAATGGATTTTGATGATTTTTTTCCATAGTCTTGCTCCTTTATTACATCATTTAGTTTCAAATTATATGAAACCACAAGGTATTATGTCAAATGCACTGACTCATGAAATAGAAATTCTTAGATATAAATGAAAAAAACCGTTCCGAACTAGAACGGTTCTGTATCTTTGTAAACGCTGTCATTTTCTGCATCAGTTTCAAAGGATCATAAAAACAAATCTTTATTAATGGGCAAATTATTTTTCTCGCAATAAGTTAAGTAATGATCGATAAACCAAAATACATCTACCGTTTCAATGATACGGTCTTGATCATCGAGAAATTCAAGCGGTCCGTTTAAATGAAACACAGTTTCCATCCCTTCGTCGGAAACGAGTGTATGTGTCCTGCCCGGACTTTCGCGAATAAAATCTCCCGGTTTTGCGATCCAGTCGTATTCTTTGTAATACCAGCTTCCTTTAATCACATAACCAGTGACAGGACCGCGGTGGCGATGCCTGCCAAGCGTGCCGCCAGATCCAACCCGAAGAACATTGACGGAAGTATTGCTGCGAATATCAAAAGACAAATGGCGTATCCAGACGTTTTCTACAAACGGGACCCATGGCGAAGTTTCTAAAGAAGAATGGATATAACCTTCAGAAAGCGCAAATTGGTCTCGCCTCACATCTATTCTTTTTTCCACCTGTACATAATGATCCACAATATCCCCCCGCGCCTTTTTATTTTTCTTTTAAAACAAGGTGAAAAAACTCACTAAATGTATATGATTTCTTCATCCAAATATGACAAATTCTTTTTAGTCTAGAAGAAGGAAGGAACTGCTAAAATTTATAATAATTAACATATTTGGTTATAATCTAATATGAATAAAAATTATTCATCTTTATCATTTCATTTAGTTCATTTTCTCCCCTGCTTTATGGGCATATGCAAAAATAAAGATCAAAACAGAGGTGAAAGCAAAAATGTTGTGCGGATTTCTTTAGCTGAACAGTCTGCAGCAGGAATTGAACAAACATCTGCCGCATCCGAACAGACGAACAGCTCGATGGAGGATATTTCAGTAAATTCCATGAAGTTGGCAAATCTGTCAGAAGAGCTCAACGGGTTCGTTCAACAGTTTAAGCTATCTAACTAATTTCTAATACCAATTATTTCAAGCTGGTCGAATACGTTTCATGCGAATGGCATGCCAAAATACAAAAAAAGGACAGCCTTTGATTAAAGAGACTGTCCAAAAATCCGTAAACGCCCAAGCGATCGCGCTTTATTTTCCTTGTACGACTGCTTCAATTGAACTTCGGCGCCAGCAAATGATCCATTCCCGCACTGTTTAAAAAAGTTACGGGTTGGAATCAATTTTCCCAACGAGAATAGATTTTTACAAGCCTATTCATCTTGTCACTTCGGTCTAAAAAAGGTGAGAAATAACAACAGTTCTTAGCGTTAACTAGACGACTTGGATTTGGCCAGTTTCGTATTTTTCAATGACTTGTTTTGCCAAAAGACAGTAATAAAAAGTGTAAACACTAATAAAATACATCCTAAAATGAAAGGATACAAAATTTGAATATCATATAATATTCCCGCCAACATCGGCCCCAATATATTTCCTATACTCATATAGGCGTTGTTTAACCCCATGGCAAAGCCTTGTTCATTTCCAGCCATCTTTGAAATAAGAGTGTTCAAAACAGGACGCAAGATGGATGTTGCAAGAAAAATCAAGAGGGTGATGACAAAAAACAGAGAATAGCTGTCGGCAAACAATGAAAGGAAAAATCCAATTGCAACTACGCCTAAAAAGAAATTTAAAACGGCTCCTTCCCCAAAGCGGCCGACAAGCTTATCGACCACAAACAACTGCACAATCACACTTATCAGTCCAGTTAATGTAACCATCCAAGCAATTTCTTGCGGTGTTGCCCCAAACTGATCATCCATATATAACCCGATGACAGATTCATAAGCCATTAAACCAAAGCTCATAACAAGAGTAATAATCAACAGCATAAAATAAGGCTTATGAGCGGACGAAACCAATTTTTTTAACATCGGCTCATCATTGATTTGCGTTTTTTGTTCCGGGGTATGTTGTTGTTCAACACTTTCTTTTAAAACTGTTAATGAAAAAATAACAGCAGCTAAAGAGACGATCGTTGCAACAAGAAAAGGCATTTTCAACCCAAAATCAGCAAAGAAACCGCCAACCCCTGGTCCTATTACAATCCCAAGCGACATGGCTGCTGATATGAAACTATTGCCTTTAGCCCGCTGCTCAATTGTCGTAATATCGGCAATATAAGCAAAAATAGCGGGTACCAGAAGCGCGGAGCCTATCCCTCCGACTACACGCGAAGCGTACAGCCACCAAATGGAATCAAATGCGTAAAAGATAAACATAGAAACAGTTAAACCGATTAATCCTAAAACAATCATTTTTTTCCGGCCATACTGATCTGTCCATTTCCCTGCAATTGGAGAAAACACAAGCTGGGCTCCTGCAAATATTGCGACCATTAAACCAGCTGCCGTACCGCCTTGACCAATGGACTCCAAATAAGCAGGCAATATGGGGATAATAATGCCGAAGCTTCCAATAGTTATAAACATGTTAATCATTAAAATAATCATTTTTCTCCACTGAGACATTGACATAGTGAGTACCTACGCTTTCTTCCGGTCTATTTCAAGCACATAGAAAACCTGCTATTCCGTTTTCTGGACAGCAGGTTTATTCTACAGGCATACTGCGGTGATTTGTATTTAGCATTTTCAAACACATACTAATCCTATCCAGAAAATATATTCGCTTCCTTAAAAATACAGCTTAAAGATAGAATTAGTTAGTCATATCCAAACCATCATCCTTCCGCTTTTTTACAGATTTATAATATCTTATAACATCAAACAAATCAAATAAAAATTTAAATTCAATGCAGGCAACATAATGCTGAAAAGGGAAAAAACAGAAATCCCGACCGAGAGCCTGAGGAAAAAATCCGAGCGTTGAAAAAGAAACTCGGCATAGACGGTACGAATGAAAGCAAAATGATGTGCCATCAACATAAAAACTAACGTATATTATAATCAATACAGGCATTTAAACTTAGCAGACGCACTATCCGGCATGCTTTAAGATCCGCTGTCTTTCATTCTACTTGAAGTAAATGTATTCGCTTAGAATTTGAAGATCCAGCGAAAACTCAAAAGGGCAAAATACATGTGGTTTTGCATGATACCAACTTTTTCCCCGTTTTGTTCGGGGGCTGTCTATGATAATTCATTTGATGAAATAAAATCCTCTGAAATTGATTCATTTGAAACGAATTTTTAGCACATAAAAAAACCCCCTCAAAGTTGTGAGAGAGTTTAACCCCTTAAACAAACGTTTGATTAAAACCCTGCATGACTTAAAGTCCCAGCAAACTTACCTCCATAAACAGCGCTCTCATCAAATTTTGTATTTGGTCAATATTATCGTTTCATGGGCATGTTTGGACAATTTTATTATCGACATTTAAAATGAATATCCTACATGTTTTCATCTTCATCAAACGTTTAGATGCCCCACGATGAACACCTCCTAATTTAGAGCCTGCCTTAATCTAAAAATGCCTTCCGCAATTTCTTCTTTTGTTAAATTTCCATATCCTAAAATAATTTTGTTTTGATGGATTCCTTTTTGAATAGCATGAACTTCTACAGGATAAATTTTCACTTTATGCTTCTTCATTATTTCATTTACTACTTGATTAAAAACACGATGTTTTGAAATTGCGACTAAATGCAAACCGGTGGAATCGCCAAAAATTTTAACTGTGTCGCCAAATTGTTCAGTCAAACATTTTTTTACATAGTCACGCCGCGCTTTATATATTTTTTTCATTTTCCTGTTGTGGCGCTCTAAATGCCTTTCATCAATGAAACGCTTTATAACTGAAAGGGCTGAGGTGAAGGAAGTGGCAAGGTCTTCATATGGATTTGAGTTTATACAAAAACCGTAGCGTAAATCGCTAATCGCTGGATGGATGATAAGGCTTACCGGTTGCTGAAACGGACATCCTGTATCAAAAGGCTAATAAGCATGAAACTTGTATCAATAATAAACAGCTCTTGCACCTATACAAGCTGTTATGAAATCTTTATATTAAATTTTCAAAAAATTATAACAAAATGACAATTTATTTCTTACTTCGACATTATCGCTATGCTAAATTTTAAACAGTTATATTTTATTCCAATAATGACCATTTTTAATTGGAAGGAGATGGGATTATGGAGAAGCAAAAAAAACAGTGGGAGCCAACAGCTATCAAGGAACTGAAAAAGCCAGCAGGCACCTCGATTGTGAAAGCGGCTGGATGTATGAGCTGCTGGGCCTCAAAAAGTATCTCGATGACTAGAGTCTGCTGGCTCCCACATCCGGCAATGCGCCTGCTATAACCATTATATTCAAAAGGATTGCAATGGAGCAGTTTTTTAACTGCTCCTTAAAGTAAAGGAGTAGTGGCAGTGAAGCGCACCCATCCAATGTCATATATATACAGATTTGAGAAACAAAGTTAGAAAACGTGTCGAAAAAAAATTTTTTGACACCCCTGAAAATGGCTACAACCATTGATATATCAACATTTATAGAGGGAGGATTTTATGTCAAAATTGTTAGAAACGGCAACTAACACTTCACCAGAATTTGCGATCCACTTCCAACCTCATGGGGCCATTTTGCTTGACAGAAAAAGCATGTTCTATTTTAGACTTAGCGGCAGGGGAACAGAATTAGCTTTAATGCTTGCCAAAAATAACAGTGTTCAAAAAACGGCAAGAATTTGGGAGATTCTTTCAAAAGAAAAGGTAAGTGAGGAAGAATTAAATAACGAGCTAGATTCACATCCATTTACATCAGCGTGGAAAAAAGGCCTGCTAAATCACCCTTTGATGATCACCGGATCTACAGAGTACTATTTGCCAATCAGCTGCACCCTTCAATTAACAAATATGTGCAATTTGAAGTGTCCTTTCTGTTATGCAAGCTCAGGAAAACCGTATCCAGATGAACTATCATCTTCCCAATGGATAAAAGTGTTGCAAAAACTCGCATCTCACGGTGTAGCTGACATCACCATTACAGGCGGAGAAGCAAAGCTAACAAAAAATTTCTTGAAAATCATTGCCACAGCCAGTTCTTTATTTACGAACGTCAACCTTTTTAGCAATGGCCTAAATTGGCGCGACGATGAGATTGAACTGATCAGCCACTTGGGAAATGTCAGTGTCCAAATAAGTATAGATGGAAACAGCAGCACCCATGACAAGTTAAGAGGGAGAGAAGGAGGATTTTCCGAAAGCTTGAAAAATGCCGAACGTTTTGCTCAATCATCGGTTCCCGTCCTCATTGCTATGACTGTTAACCAACTCAACTACAAAGAAGTTTATGAAGTAATCGAAAAATCGGTGGAAGTTGGCGCAGTTGTATTTCGTGCGGGTCAAACTATTCCCGTAGGCAGAGCATCTGAATATCAAGACATGACAAGCGAAATGAAGGAGAAAGTAAAGCAGCAGTTGGCAGACGCCAAAAAAAGATGGAGTGATCAAATCATTATTATGGATTGGGAAGACCACCATCAAAATGATAGTCTTACAGATTTCTGCACGCCGGGATTTTTGTCATGGTATATTCGTGCGGATGGACAAGTTACACCTTGTCAAATTGAAGATACATCCCTTGGAAACGTCTTAAAAAACAGCATGCAGGAGATCGGTTCACCGGAAAGGCTAATGCAAGCGAAGCGACTTGCTAAACAATGTAGATGTATAGGAAAGATAGAATTACCTGAAGCCGATTTGCCTTTTACCATTCAAAAAGAAGCTGAGGTTAAACCATGATGACGACCATCATCCATTTATTATGGATCATCCTTCCTATTGCAGGAACCTTTCTGTTTTACAAATTCAAACCAAAAACGTACGAATCGCTATTATTACATAAAAAAGAAGCTCGGGAATTGGCAGTGCAATTCATTAAACGGTATTCCGGCATTGATGTATCAGATTGGGATTTTTATGCGATGTATTGGTACGACCGAAATACCGTCAATATGCTGCATCACCTAGGATTGTTAAGCAAAGTTCGCCATATTTTATATCATTGGGGTTTAGTCGAATCATGGAGAATTAGATTCGTTCGAGAAAACCGATCAGTCATCATTGGCATCAATTCAAATGGAGAAATTACGTTTTACACCGCGAACCTGTCAAAGAAAGAAATGGCGAAACATAAAGGCGCTTTTTCCTCTCCGGAACAATTAAAAAAAGAGCTTGCCGTCTCAGATAATGGATTATGGGCTGCATCTCAATTCACAGGTGCAGGCAGAAAAGAAGAAGACTTGGAAAATATTGAAACGTACTGGTATATTGCCGAATCTCAACCAGTAAGAATGAAAATAACGGTTGAAATCCATAACGGGCAAATATTCTATATCGGTTCAGAACAAGAGATATTGACAGAAGACATCGAAACAGCGGTTAAGAAAGAGCAAATGGAATCTACCTTAAATATGACGGGAGTATTAGCGTCATGCCTGGCCGTTATTGCAGCGATCATCATCCTTATCAACCTTCGCCAAAATGCCGGCATCACTGCAAGCATCTTGCTGGGGGCAGTTCTATTCTTTTGTAACATCATAACAATAAAAGAAGACATTCAACTGAGCATCGTCAATACTTATGATTCCCGCCTCAGCATAAAAACGGTTTATGCTCTTGGAATCTTATCGGCAATTTTAGCAGGATTGGCCACAGGTTTCGTCGTATATATATGTTCATTGGCAGGGCACTCTTTGAGTAATGTTCTCCAAATAGCTTTTTTTGATAATGCTGTATGGCAGTTTTTCGTCGGCTTAAGTGTCGGCATCGGCTGCTTAGGTTTTTTTTCAGCAATTTTTTCATGGCTGGAAGAGAAAAATTGGCTGCGAATTTCTCCCGAGTTGTCCAATCGTACCATTTACTTGTCAGGCTTTACATTTAAACAAGGATTAAGCATCGGCCTGCAAAGCTCCATTGCAGAGGAAACAGTCTACCGTTTGTTGATCATTCCGACGATATGGTGGTTGAGCGGCAATTGGGCTTTGGCGATCATCATTTCCTCCATTCTATGGGCCATTATGCACCAAGGAACAGGATTTCATCCCAGATGGATCAGATGGATCCAATTAGTGATCTTTGGCATTATACTGGGATTCTTTTTCATCCAGTTCGGTTTTCTGTCCTCCTTAACCATTCATTTTATTTATAATTTTATTCTTGTCATGAAGCCGCTTTGGGATTACACTTTCCAGAAAAAATTGAAGGCCAGCGAAACCTTCAAACAACCCTCAGTATAACAATGGAGGAGAGGCATGAAGATCATCCAAGTAACCAATTTGAAGAAAAAATATCGTAACGGCGATGGTGTAGAAGATATAACTTTTTCCGTTCATTCAGGAGAAATCGTAGCCTTATTAGGGCCAAACGGGGCAGGTAAAACAACAACCATTAGGTGTCTCGCTGGATTATACACCCCTGATGATGGGACGATCAAAATTGCGGGGCATTCCCCTGGTACGGTTGAAGCGCAGCAATCCGCTTCGCTAATTCCGGATCACCCATATTTGTACCCTACCTTAACCGTAGCGGAACATTTGCAATTTCGCGCCAGAGCCTTCAAAGTTGAAAAAAAAGACCTTCAAAAAAAAGTTTATGAAGCTTTAAAAGAGGTAAATATTGAATCGTTGGCGGATCGATTAAGCGGGCAATTGTCAAGGGGACAAAAGCAAAGGGTTATTTTGGCTGGCGCCATTATACAAAACGCTTCTATATATATATTGGATGAACCAACAATCGGTTTGGATATTTCTTCCAAACAATGGCTTGCCAACTGGCTTGTCCGTAAATCAAAACATCATAGCGCCATTCTCATATCCACCCACAGCCTCGAATTTGTATTGGAAACGGCTAACAGAGTGTTATTAATTCGAGAAGGCCGTATTGTAAAAGAAATGGCCGTACCAAAAAACAACGAAGAATATCCAGCCTGGAAGCAAGAAGTCATACGCAGTTTAGGGGATTGGTCAAATGATTAATATTTGGTCATTTTTGTTCCTTCAAGCGAAAAGAGAAGTCGATAGCCAAAAACACGGGATAAAATTCTTTCTGTTCATTTTTGTTTTATTTATATGGTTTTTTCTGTTTCAACTTGAATGGGGGGCTAATTCCAGAAGTTGGGACATTGCCTATACAGGATGGATTTGCTCAGGAATTTTTATTGTCATGACCATTTTTGGGCTGCTTTCCAACCGCATACCTGGGCTCATGCAAGACGTCATATGGCTTTATACCGCCCCTTATTCTTTCACTAAAATCGTTTATTCCATATTATTATGGCGATTGTCTTGGAAAGGGTTGCTCTGTCTTCTCTCAGGAATCACAGCTGATGCCGTTTATTTTTTGGCAGGAAATCCATTTGGCCGGTTAACAGCACAATCAATCCGATTACTTTGTCTCATTGTTTTATTAGAATCATGGATAATGGCTATGTCCTGTGCCAGAACTGTAAAAGGAACAAAAATTGCTTTCTCCTTTGTTGCCTTCATTCTCACCGTTATATATGGTATTGCTCTCTATGGTTCTTTTTTTCAAGCCAATGAATTGATTTGGCAGAAGTATATTAGCTACCATATCGGCTTTATCGGCTATTTATTTACAAACAGCTTTTTGCTGCAAGGGTTTCTTGCCTTTCTAATCATGATCGCCCTTTCGTTCATGATTATTCGAATAACAACGAAAAAATCGGAATGCAAAGAAAAATTGGTAAAAGAAGCTGATTTTTGGGCGGAGTTTCAAGATCATCAAACCGATTTTTTTAAAAACAGCCTGAAAGAGATGCACACATGGTGGGGGCTGAAAGGATTAAACGGTATTTTTTCTTTCCTTTGGCTCGAAATATTGCTTGCCAAGAAATACATTTTTTTTCATGCTACTCATTTGTTTGTTCTTCTCATCTTAGTTCCCGTTTTCATTGCAAAAAACATTTATTGGTTTTATATTTTGGTCGTTTTTACAATCGGAGCTTTTTTCAGCAGTTCCTACTATTCAGGATTAATTAGACATGCAAAGTCTGGAGATCTTTTTTTGCTGCCGGGAAAACTATGGAAAAAAGCATTGCTGCTGGAAGGATCGAATACCGCTTGGATCTTTCTATTTTATCTTTATTGCGTGGGTATGTGGCATTTCCATTTCAACACTGCTTTTACAGATTTCCTTTCATTTAGTTTGTACGGGCTTGGAGGATACATGCTCATGCTTTCCATCCGCTGGGCGGCATTTGTTAGAACATATAAAAAAGACCCCTCTCTCAGCCTGATTTCATACTATAAAAATTTTGCTTTCATTTGTATGGGGAGCACCCTTTGTTACATCCTTTTGTTTTTTCTTTTCAAAAACCTTCTTTTCTATTGGCTGCCTCTTTTCATGATCGTGTTAAGCACGATTTTATTCTTATCTTTCTATCAATATGAACGTTAAATCAGAAGGGATTTAATACTTTTTCTTAAGGAGATGAATTTTCATGAGTTCAAATGAAATAATCTCTCAAGCCTTAACGAAACTAAAAAGCAGCGATGAAGCAACGGTATTTCAAGGAGTGAAAGAGCTAAAAAAAACGGGAAAAGCCGCTGTCCCAATACTCATAAAAGCCTTAAAAGATGAGAAATCCCTCCGAATGATTTCATCCGTTGTGCTGGGGGAATTTGGTGCAGATGCAAAGGAAGCAGTTCCCGAACTCGCTTCGCTTTTAAAAGATGACGACGAAGATATAAGAATGTCAGCTGCTTTATCCTTAATGAGAATCGGACATCACAGTCTGAACGCCCTCGTTGAAGTTGCACGAAATACAGAAGGAAAACCGCGTTTTTGGGCATCATGGGCAATCTCCTTGATCGATCCGTCTAAAATTGAACCTCTTATGTTGAAGTGTCTAAAAGAAGAACTGGATAAGCCGTCCGGAATGGTCAGTCCTTTTGCCGCGGAGGAAGCAATTGGTAAAATTATCGCTATGCAACTAAAGGATCAATGAGGAGGAACAGCACATGGATTTAATACAAACAATGACAAAAGACTTGCCGTGGCTGAACGTTCCAAAAAACGGCCATGATTTCCCATCATCCAATCGGCTTTTGTTTTATTTTTGGTCAATTAGCTGCCCGTATTGCAGTGAATTAACGGATCAGTTATTAGAAGAAACAGTTAATCTTGAAACCTTTCATGTCATTGCCGTTCATGTACCTTATACAGCTGAAGAGAAAGCGTTGGAGCTTGTGAAAACACGAGTAGAGGAAAAAAAGATTACAATTCCTGTAGTTTTAGATCAAAACTATGCAATCGCACAATCTTTTGGTATTCAAGGAATCCCTGCTTTTTGCCTAGTCAATCAACAAATGAAGAAAGAATTATTAACAATGGGAGAGGAAGGTTTTCACAAAATGATGAAAAAAATTAAACAGCTAAAGTAAAATCTTACCGCTTTTTCTTGACTTTTTCACTGTAAAAAGAATCGGTTTACCTTTTTAAATATTTCTCTATTAAAATTTATGTTCAACATTCCGTTAACATTTTTCTTGGAGCAATAAATTGAGAGAAAAATTTTTTTGGTTCCTTTTGAAGTTCATTTATTTGCCTTTTGGAATAGTGTCTTTATTCTAAAATCTCTTTTATTGTACATGATCCGATAAAACAGCAGCTAATCTATTAAGACCATCAAAAGGAACCTTTCCATATTCTGTTTCATTTTGCGCCCCTAAGTTTAAATGAAATTTTTTGAGGCTGTTGGAAATGCTATTCCCCAACTCGATGTACTTTTTAATGATAATGCATTCCAATTGCTGGTGAACATAAATTGGAGCGCCGCTCATTCCTGATGTAACATAGGCACTATGAGTTATTGTGTTATGATCAATTTTTCTTATGGAGCCGGTACTCTGTACATATCCAGGAGAAAACAGCTTGTTTAAATTGTTCTTTTAATGCATCGTTTCCGCTTTCTCTTGGATCAAAACGCTTAATAGAAAAAGAGTTCAAGACTAGATTCCGTCCTTCCTGTAAATTTGCAAGCTTTTTCTCCGCTATTAGCTGAATTAAAATATTTCCTACAGCCGTTGCTTCAGAGGGACCGGCAAAAACCGTTTTTCCGCTTACAGCAGCGGTCATTTCGTTTATGAAATCATTTTGCGAGCCGCCTCCGACAATATATAATGAATCGATTGTTCTGCCCGATATACTTTCAATTTCATCCATTGACAAGGAATATAGTATAGCCAGATTTGTAAATACACATCTCGCAATTTCTCCTGTTGATTGCGGCACAGGCTGAAGCGTTTCCCTGCAATATTTCTGAATTTCTTCTACCATATTGTCCGGATTAAAAAATCGCTGATCGTTAAAATTGATAAATTGTTTGCACGGAGGCGCCTTTCTTGCCTCATCAACCATTTGGGCAAAATTGTAATCTTTCGTTAAATGTCTTCTCACTTCTTGAATAATCCACATGCCCATAATATTTTTTAAAAAACGGTATGTCCCAAACACTCCCCACTCATTTGTATAATTGTAAAATAATGATTTTTCCGTAATGATTGGCGCATCCGATTCAATCCCAATCAAAGACCAAGTTCCGCTGCTTAAATACGCCCAATTTTTTTCAGCAGCAGGTACTCCTGCAACTTCGGAAGCTGTATCATGAGAACCAACTATAATCACTTTTGTTTCGGGCAGATCGTAATCAGGAAAATATTCGTTTCTGACATATCCGAGCATGTCCCCGGGGTAAGAAAACGGCGGAAACTGCTCACGCTCAATTGACAGCAGCTGAAGCAAATCTTGATCAAAATCTTTTTCTTTCACGTTTAAAAGCTGAGTACAAGATGCGCTTGTCACTTCCGTCACTGCACATCCAGTCAGTTTGTATCCTAAGTAATCAGGAACTGTCATAATCATTTTCGTTTTTTCAAGATTTTCTTTTTTTTCTTCATATAACTGGTATAAGGTGTTGAAGGATAAAAACTGAATGCCTGTTTTTTCATATATATCTTTTTTGGAAATATGCTTCGTAATTTTCTCAATCGTCCGTTCTGTTCTTTTATCTCTGTATGCTATGACCTCTTGCACCCTTTTTCCTTCTTGATCGACCAGCACATAATCTGTAGCCCAAGTATCGATTCCAAGTGTACACCTTTTCACTCCCAATGTTTTGGCATATGCCAATCCCTTTACAATTTCCGTCAGCAAATGATCAATATCCCAATAATACGTTCCATTTCGTTCCGTAAAACCATTGGCAAATCGGTGTATTTCTTCAATTGTCAATTTTCCATTTTTTATATCCCCTATGACAAGCCGTCCGCTTGATGCACCGATGTCAACTGCGATATGTGTCATTTTATCCCTCCTAAAATTCACACAATCTATGAAGCTGCTAAATGTTTCGCTTAAAAATTAGGATAGCGTTCCATAACTAGACATTTTCTTGCTGCTCATGCAGCAGGTCAAAATCTGAGTAAACATTTGCAAACAACTTTTCTTCCATTCTTCAAAAAATTCATTGGCAGTAACCATTAAAAAAGTTTTCCCTTTCCACAAAGCAAGAAAAATCTCTTTACGTTTCCTGCCAATAAAAATTTTGATATTTTAGCCTTCACTTTTTTATTGCAAGGCAAAGAACTTACCGGATCTGCAAAAATAGCAATACTTTCTAAAATAACGAAACCCCTCTCCAATTGCAAAAATGTGAGAGGGGTAATCTCTTTAACGAAAATTAAAAGTCATAGTCTTTAGCATTATCCTTTGTAAAGTCTGTAGGCGGTCCCATAATGACCGTTTTACCATCCTCCCAAACTTCCACTTCTCCTACACCATCTATATTTTGGCCGTTTTCAGGCTTTTTGCCATCAACAAGATCTTTAGCTAAAGCGACTGTCAAATATCCTAATTTGTCAGGCTCCCAAAGGATTGCTACATCTAATGAGCCATCCTCTAAAAATGGAGCTGAATCCTTCGGAAGTGCTGTTCCGACAACAGCGATTTTGTCTTGAAGACCTTTCTCTTGAATAGCTTGAGCTGCGCCAAGAGGAGCAGGAGTTGAAAATGCCATAATCCCTTTAAGGTTCGGATATGATTTAATTAAATCAAGCGTTTTTTGGTATGCCACTTGCTGCTTTTCATCAGTCGCAATTTTATCTGTTACTAGCTTTATTCCTGGATAATTTTCTTCAAGCTCCTTCTTCGCTGCATCGATCCATGAATTTAAGTTTGCTGCCGCAAGACCACCTGTGAGAATGGCGATTTCCCCTTCTTCAGTCCCCATTTGTTCAATTAATGATTTCGCGATATGACGGCCATAAGCTTCGTCATCAATTTGGTGGACAGAAAGTTCAACTAAAGATTGATCTGCTGGTGTATCCCAGTCCATCACGATAATTCCTTTATCCTTCGCTTTTTGTAATACAGGCGATAATGCAGCTGCATCATTCGGTGCAACAGCAATTACATCCACATCTTGACTAATTAAATCTTCAATCACCTTAACCTGCTGGGCAGCATCTGCCTCTGTTGGACCTGTATAAATCACTTCGACTCCAAGATCTTTTCCCGCTTGAATTGCTCCTTTTTCAGATGCATTGAAATAAGGAATGCCAATTAGTTTAGGAACAACGGCAATTTTGATTTTTCCATCGCCCCCGCCAGCCTCATCTTTTCCATCTTTAGATGAATTTGAATTCCCCCCTGCACCCTGCTGAGAAACACATCCTGCAAGAAGACCAAATACAAGCAATAAAGCGACAAATAAACCTGCAATTTTTTTCATACTGTTCCTCCTTGTAAATTTATAGTTTATAAATCTTTTAACCAATTAAAGAAAAGTCATTATGCTGTTTCTGCAAGCTTTTTTTGCTTGTTTTCATCAGCCTTTACTTTAATAAAGTTAATAATTAACACCGCGATTAAAATAACCCCCATAATCACTGTCACAATCGGTCTCGGCACTCCCATTAGATTTAAGCCGCTGGATATCATTTGAAAAATCATAACTGCATATAACGTGCCGATCACTTTCCCATAGCCTCCTTGGATTTCAGTACCGCCAAGAACGGCTGCTGCAACGCTTTGCAATAAATAGGATGATCCAAGATCAACTTTTACTGTGTTATATCTTGATGTCATGATGATAGAAGCAATTGCTGCTAACAAAGCACTATATAAATACACCTTCATTAAAACCTTGCTGTTATTAACCCCTGAAAACAAGGATGCAACCGGATTGCTTCCAACCATATAAACTGATCTTCCCCATACTGTTTTATTCAGCAGTACGGAAGTCAAAATAGCGACAAAGAGAAAGATTATAATCGAAAGCGGAATGAGCCCCAGATAATAACCATTTCCAATCAGCGTGTACTCAGGGCTGAATCCGGATATTGAATTTCCTTTTGTAATGCTGAGAATAAGCCCTTCAAACAATACCATTGTCCCAAGTGTTACAAGAATCGGTGATACTCCGATCTTGGCTATAATAAATCCATTCATAAAACCGCAAAGAAGTCCAACTGCAATGCCTCCTAAAATCGCAATGATCATCGGATATCCATTGCTTGATAATATCGCAATTGCTACCCCTGCCAGCGCTGCCGTATACGTGATCGACAAATCGATTCCGCCTGTTACGATCACCACCATCATGGCTAAAGCAAACAAACCGAACTCAGGCAGCTGAAACATCATATTTGTCAAGTTATTGCTTGATAAAAATCCCGGAACACTTATGCTCATCAAAACAAATAGACCGATGGCAATGAGTCCGAGTATATTTTCTTTTGAAAGCGTAACCTGTTTCATCCTCTCCCCCCTTATGCTTCCACTTCAATTTTTGAAAGCTGCTTTTGCGAGCGTTTATATTGAATATGGTCATACGATACAGCGATTAAAATAATTGCCCCTGTAAAAACCTTTTGCCAGAAAGTATCAATTTTCGCTAATATTAATCCATTTTGTATAATTCCTAGCAGAAGAACACCTAATATCGTTCCAAATATTGTTCCGCGTCCTCCCATTATATTGGCTCCTCCCAGCACCACTGCAGCAATAACCATTAATTCCAAGCCAAGCATTCCGTTCGGATCTACCGCTTTTGTATAAGAAGTTTGAGCAATCGCAGCAATCCCTGCTAAAAAGCCCATATAAGAAAAAACAAATATTTGAACTTTGCTGTAGTTAATTCCGACTCGGACAGCCGATTCTTTGTTTCCGCCAATAGCCATTACTTCGCGGCCGATTAATGTGTATTTAAGAATGTACCATGTCAAAGCTGCTGTAATGATAAAAAGCCAAATAATAATGGATATTCCAAAAACAGAGAAATTCGAAAATTTCAAGAAAACAGTTGGGAAGTTGCTGCTGTTCAAGTATTGGCCGTTTGTAATATACAGAACAAGTCCGTTAATAATACTCATCATCCCTAAAGTAACGACAATCGCCGGAATTTGAATTTTTGCAACTAAAATTCCATTGATGGAGCCTAACAGCACTCCGAAAAGCGGAGCAATGACAAAAATTAACACAATGGTCAGTGGGCTATCAGGCAAAAACATCATCGTCTTGCCCAAAACGACACATACCGCGCTTGTCACTGCTGCAACAGATACATCAATCCCCCCTGTAATGATGACAAGCGTCATTCCAATAGCCAAAATGCCTAATACTGCATTTCCTTTCACAACATCCAACAAATTATCTGCTGTTAAAAATACCGGGCTAATGAAGGCCAATATGATGCATAGAAGTAAAATAATGACAGCAACGCTCATTTCTTTTGATTTTAAAAACGCTTTCATAATTGTGCCTCCTCGCGGACCTTACCCTTTTGCCCAAGCAATGCAAGGTTCATGATGCTTTCCTGTGTCGCTTCATGAATCCCGAGTTCGCCTGCAATTCGTCCATGGCGCATAACGATAATGCGATCGCTAACAGCAAGCACCTCAGGAAGTTCAGAAGAAATCACAATGATTCCCATTCCATTTGCCGCTAATCCTCTTAAAAGCTTATGGATTTCTGACTTGGCACCGATGTCAATTCCGTTAGTCGGCTCATCGATAATCAAAATTTTAGGATTTGTTGACAGCCACTTTCCTATGACTACCTTTTGTTGATTTCCGCCTGACAAATCGCCGGCAGCCCTGTATGGCAGCGGCGGTCTGACATCTAATGATTGTATATAATGCTCAGCTAATTCTATTTCTTTTCTTCGATTAATCAGCAAAAATTTATTTTTTAATTTTTTCAACACAGGAAGCGAAATATTATTAATGATTGATTGTCTTAAAATAAGCCCTTGCGTCTTCCGGCTTTCAGGAATATAAGCAATTCCTTTTTTTACTGCCTCTTCTGAAGACTTGATCACAGTCTTTTGACCGTTAATGATGATGTCCCCTTTGTAAGGACGATTAATGCCGAAAATAGCTTGCGCCAGCTCGGTGCGACCAGAGCCTACAAGCCCTGTAATTCCAAGAACCTCTCCTTCCCTCAGTTCAAATGAAATATCTTTGAAATTTCCTTCTTTCGCAAGGTTTCTTACTTCAAGCAATGTTTTGCCTGAGGCTGCCTTTTCTTTATTTTTTTCATATAAAATTTTCCGGCCAACCATTAACGTAATTAGTTTTTCTTCTGTTAATCCATTTGCATGATACGTACCGACATATTTGCCATCTCTTAGAACGGTGAATCGATCAGAAACTGTAAAAAGTTCTTTTAATTTATGGCTTACAAAAATAATTGAAATCCCTCTTTTTTTCAAAGAAAATATAACTTCGTACAGCTTCTCTACTTCACCGGCGGAAAGTGATGATGTCGGCTCATCCATGACGATTAATTTCGCATCAAACGCAAGCGCCCTCGCTATTTCGACCATCTGCTGCTGGGCTATGCTCAGTTTTTCTACCGGTGTTGAAACATCAATCTCAAAATCAAGCTCTTTTAAAGCCTTTTTGGCCGTTTTTTCCATAAGAGCCCAATCAACTTTTTTCCAAGAATGCTTATCGCTGTCTCTTCCTATATAAATGTTTTCTGCTACCGATAAATTCGGAAATAAGCTTAAGTCCTGGTAAATAATTGATATGCCGCGCATAGTGGCATCAATTGGTCTTCGTATTTTTGCTTCCTTTCCTTCAAAGAAAAACTGGGCTCCTGGATCAGGCTGATAAACTCCAGCTAGTATTTTAATGAGTGTGGATTTACCGGCGCCGTTTTCTCCAATAAGGGCATGAACTTCCCCTTTCTTTACTTCAAGCTTCACGTCATCTAATGCTTTTACACCAGGAAATGTTTTGCTGATATTTAACATTTGAAGCAAGTATTCACTCATGCTATCACCTTTTTTCTAACCAGTTGTTATTCCATTTTCTTTACAATATTGCTTTACTTCCTCAAGTGTCGGAATGCCGTCTTGCGCACCCTTTCTAGTTACTTTGATGCCGGAGACAATAACAGCAAATTTGGCAGCTTCCTCTAATGTTTTTCCATCAGCAATTGCGCATGCAAGAGCCCCGGCAAAGGAATCTCCAGCTCCAACCGTATCAATAGCTTTTACCTTTAACGGCGGTATGAATAAAGTCTTGCCTTCATCATAAAGCACGAGACCGCTTCCGCCCATTTTAATAATGCTCTTTTTCATTCCAAAATGAAGGTGGAAATGCTCTGCTGCTTTGATTGCGCTTTCTTCTGAATCAGCTTTAATGCCTGTCAATGTATAGGTTTCCTGTAAATTCGGCGTTATAATGTCGGCATACTGGAGAGCCTCGAGTACTATGCCTTCTGCAGGAGCCGGATCTAATATAACAAACATCCCTTTTCGTTTTGCTGCTTTCATCGCCTGGATAACGGCTTCAACAGGTATTTCCATCTGAATGAGAAGCACCTTGCTGTCCTCAATTGTATGGATCCTTTCCAATATATCTTCAGCGGTTAATGAATCATTTGCGCCTTTTATCACGAGCATTGTGTTTTCAGCTGATGAATCAACTGTAATTAAGGCGCTGCCTGTAGGAACGTTCGGCACTATTTTGATTAATGTCGTGTCGACACGGTTTTGTACTAGTCTTTTTGTTAGTTCGGCACCAAAAGCATCTTCTCCGATCGCACCAATCAAATAAACTTTTTTTCCAAGCTTTGCACAAGCTGTTGCTTGGTTGGCGCCTTTTCCTCCACTAAACAAAACCATGCTGTTCCCGAAAACTGTCTCACCATGGCTCGGATATTTGTCTGTCATCGCAACAATGTCCATATTAATGCTGCCAACTACTGTAATTGAAGACATATTAATCCCCCGTTTTTACCTTGGCTGTTCCTTCAATAAATTGACGAAGATGAATAACAGCATCATGAAGAGACCCTTTGGATTTAAACAAGCTGGATGTGCCGCAAACGAGCATTTTTGCTCCATTTTCCAAAACCTTTGGGATCGTTTCATAACCTATATTGCCGTCAACTTGAATCAAAATATTGTAGCTTTCTTTTTCAATCAATTGATGAAGTTTCTTGATTTTGTTATACATCGTCGGTATGAATTTTTGACCGGCAAAACCGGGGTTCACTGTCATCAATGTGACATAATCAATCACATCCATCACATATTCAATCGATTCAATTGGAGTGGAGGGGTTTAAGGCCACTCCCGCTTTTATGCCTTTAGATTTGATCGTTTGCAAAACGCGCTGCAAGTGAATAGTTGATTCAATATGAACCGAAATCATATCCGCACCGACATCAGCGAATAAATTTATATGCTCCTCCGGCCTCATAATCATGAGATGAATATCTAATGGCTTATCCGTTGCCGCACGGATGACGTTGACCATATCCGGCCCCATTGTAAAATTCGGAACAAACGAACCGTCCATAATGTCAATGTGAAAAAAATCGACCCCGGCCTGATCAAGTTCTTGCACATCCCTTTTTAAATTTCCCATGTCTGCACACATTAGCGACGGCCCTATCATCGTCACTGAAAATTCCCCCGTTTTCACAGATAAATTCAAGTGTTATCTTTTTATAAACATATTAATGAAATCGCTTACTTATGGATAGGGGGTAAAATTCGGATTGGTGTGACAATATTCAGTAAATTTTAAAAAAATAAAAAACGTACTGAAAACAAATTCAGCACAGCTGCCGATACAAAGTTCGGTATGTGCCAACCGTCTTCAGTACGTTCTTTTAAAAAGGTTTCAAGTCTTTTTGTATTTCAACGATCAGTTTTCAACGCCTTCAGTGCGTCCTTTTAAAAGCTCCCCCGTTTTTCCCTGTATTGCGACGGTAATAAGCCGGTCCATTGTTTGAATAATCTGCTGAAATATTTTGCATCTTGATATCCGACATGAACAGCTATATCATAAATTTTCATTTCCGTAGCAGCCAATAATTGTTTCGCCTTTTGAATTCTCGCATTCGTTACATAATCCAGAACTGTTTCTCCTGTCTGATTTTTAAAGTATTCGCAAAAGTAGGTTGGGTTTAAATGAACATGTTCCGCAATACGTTTAATGGTAATATTTTCGCCAAGATTAGAATGAATCCATTCTTTTGCTTTAACAATTGGGTCAATTGTATTTTTCCGATAATATTCTCTCATTTTTCTAATTTTCATGATCCAGTTAATCATTTCCTGTCTCAAAACAGAAAAGGAAGCCGGTTCATCCGTAATCGAAAATGCCTCGCTAAGCAGTGTAGGAAGCTCGCTAATCCCATCATCCTGTATCCATTGGTTTATGACCCGGATGCACAAATAACGAACTGATTCTTGAAGCAAAAAAGGTGAGGTCATTTTTTTAAGCTCGTCAAAAAATGAGTTGATTGCTGTTAAAGCATTTTGCTCTTCATATTTCATTGCTTCAACCGTTTGTTCAGCCCATTTGTACACTGCCGGCGGAACATCCGTAATCTTATTATAGGTAAGGTGCTTTAAAGATTCCGTTTTAAAAAGCTTATTCCCTCCTTGAATCATCCTATATTTCATTGCCTCTCGCAGCTCGTTCTTTACATCCACTAACATTGATAAATCCACAAATGGCTGTCCTAAAGCAATCGATGCCGTAAAAGGCGTTGTCCTCTGAATGGTTGTTTTGAGCGACAAACAGCTTTGTTCAATCTTCGCCTCTTCCCCGTTATAAATAAGTACCCAATACGAATATTGGTTGTTTTTCCAAATCCAATTGCGTTCCTTTATAAACGATTTTCGAATCGATTCTTTGATGGTGACATCCCATTTCTTCCATTCATCCTTATTTTCGAAGCCGTTTCTAGAAAACGCATTATCTATACCGATATAAAGCAAGTTATACTTTCCATCTGGAAAATCACGTGTCCAGTCCAAATACGACACATCCATATTTTCAACTGCCGTCGTATCGCTTAATAATTGGATTTGCTTTTCATACGTCAATTTTGTTTGAATTTCTTCAGCCTCTTCGATTAGTCTTTTGTTTTTCTTGTCAGTTACTATAATTTTCTCTGCTTTTTGTAAGTGGGATTCAAAATTCTCTCGATCTATCGGTTTTAAAATGTAATCAATTGCCCCTTCCCGCAGCGCTGTCTGGACATATTTAAAATCATCATACCCGCTGATAATAATGGAATAAAAGTTATACCCTTTTTCTTTCAGTAGCCTAATTAATTTCAATCCGTTTATAACCGGCATTTGCACATCGGTAAATATAAGATCGAAGGCGCCAATTTTTTCATGAATTTCTCTAAAAGCTTCATCTCCGTCTGAGAATACCCCGCAAATGTGCCAGTTTGGCCTAAACTTTTTAATTAGTCTTTCCAGCCCCTGTCTAATCCGCGGCTCGTCATCGACAATTACAACCTTTATCTGATCCGTGATCATTAATCACCTCCTCCTTTCAAAAGAAGCTGGTTTGCTTGATAGGCGTTTATTTTTGGTATTCGAATTTTAATCATAGTACCTTTATTTACATGACTAGTAATCGATAATCTGTAATGATCCCCAAAAATCATTGTAATTCTGGCATTTACATTGATAATTCCTATGCCGGAATCCCTTCCTAACATTGGATCAGCCATCAATCTTTCATTTAACTCTTCCAGCTTTTCCTTGGCGATTCCAGGACCGCTGTCCAAAACAGTTAAAATGAGGTCCGGATGCTCTTCACAAACTGAAATATTCACTTTTAGCTCTCTCTGTTTTTCAAGTCCGTATTTGATTGAGTTTTCAATGATTGGCTGCAGCACAAATTTAGGAATATAGTATTCTAGTAATTTCTCTTCTTTTTCAATTTCAAAGTGCAGTCGTTCTTCAAACCGGAACTTCTGTATGCGTAAATAATCTTCAATATGCTGCAGTTCATTCCGTATCGTGACTAATTTATCTTTGTTATTTAAAGAATACCGAAGCATTCTTCCAAGCAAAGTCAGCATTGTTACAACATCTTCTGTTTTTTCTTCTTCGACCGACATGCTGATTGTTTCTAATGTGTTATACATAAAATGAGGATTAATTTGAGATTGCAATGCATATAATTCAGCTGTTTTTTGTTTAAGCTCTACATTATATTTCTGCTTAATCAGCTCTCGAATTTCCATCAGCATTGAATTAAAACTTTTAGCCAGCTGCCCGACTTCATCATTTGAATGAACAGGTATATTAATGCTTAAATCTCCTTTTTCAACTTCCTTCATCATTTTGCTTAAATTATTTAAAGGACGGGTTACATTCATTGCAAAGAATATGGAAATGGCGGTCGTTATTAAGGCAAACGCTATGAAAATGAGGATTGTCACGTTTCTTACTAAATCCGTTGTTTCTGTTAAATTTTTTATTGGCATGCTATGAGCCATCACCCACGGCAATACACTCGACTCATTTAAGCTAACCAGCAGGCGCTCGCCGTTCTTTTTTATAGTAAAGCTGCCGTTTAAAATTGGATATTTGTCAATTCTCCTATCGACTGTGCCGATTTTGGAGCGATCTGAATGATATATAATCATTCCGTCCTTCGTCATCATCCATACTTCCGCATCTTTTTCATGCAGCAAATCCTTAGCGAACTGCTCTATGAATGTTACATCTACCACAATATATATTGTTCCCAGCTTTTTTCTATTATCGAAGTCGGTGATTTCTTTTATTAGCATAAAATAGGAAGGAGATCCTTCAAAAGTTAAGTTAATTTGACTTGATAACACTACTTCCATACTTCCAACTTTGCTTAAAGAATTTAAATATGGCAACGAACCGTCATGAAAGCCAAAATTCTCATAAGGTAAAGTAGTGCTTGAAAAAACACGGTTCTTCGATATAAGGAACACTCCTAAAATATTGTCTGTGTGGTTTCGCAAGTATGTTCTTGTTAAATAGCTTTCAACAATATACTTATCTCGGAGTCTTTTAGATTGAGTAGTTTCTTCCGATTCCCGTAATATTGTCATCACATCGCTCGAATTATACACTAGGTTTGGAAGCGCTTCCAATTTCCTGATTTCATTTTCGATATTATTATTCACTTGCTTTAATAATCGCGGAGTGTATTTTCCGACTTCTTTCTCGATAGAGGATGTATACTGCGAATACGCTAAAAGACCAAGCAAAGCCATTGGAATAACAGTCAGCAGAACATAGGAAATAATTAGTTTATGTGTTAAAGACAAAGATTTTCGGCTTGAATCGTTTCTTCTCTTAAAAATCATATTGATCCACATTCTCTTTTGTAAAATCGATTGGCTGTCCCATAATCACCATGTCGCCGTCAAAACTAATATTCCCTATATTCTCCACAAACTGTCCATCATACGGCAAATCCTCCAACACTAAGTTTTTGGCTAACGCAATGGTTAAATAACCGAGCTTTTGCGGACTCCATAATGTGATGGTTTGCAGCACATCCTCTTTCAAATATGGTCTTGTCATGTTCGGAGTCGATGTTCCAACAACTTTAATGTCTCCAGATTTTCCGTAATCCTTTAACGCCTGCGCAATAGCAGGCGGGTTCACTGTCGATATACCAATGATCCCTTTTAGATCATCGTATTTTTTTAATAGGTTAACTGTTAAATTGTAAGCTTTGTGAATATCTTCATTCGCATACTCCACATCGAGCAGCTCTAATTCTGGATAATATTCTTCTTGCTGCACCTTTAACCACCTAATCCAATTGTTTAAATTCGCAGCAGTCGGCGAGCCGGTCAAAATAACGTATTTCCCCCTTTCTCCCATTTCTAATGCTAAAAGATCCATAATATGTCTTCCCATTTGCTCGGCATCGACCATATTGACAAAGAAGTCACGATATTTTGCGTCTGTGTCTGCATCCCAAGTGATGACTTTTATCCCTTTTTCACGGGCCTGCTGCAGAACCGTACCCAATTTTTTCGGGTCATTTGCTGAAACAGCAATCACATCTACTTTCTGCTCTATCAGCTCATGAATAACGGCAATTTGTTCCTCTGCGGTTGCCGCAGAAGGCCCTTTATAGATGACTGTAACATTCAAATCCTTCGCTGCTTCTAAGGCTCCTTCCTTTGCTGCTAAAAAATAAGGAATATTAGCGATTTTAGGAACAAGTCCAATGACAATCTCATGTTCATGATTCCTGTTGCTTTCATGATTCATTTGTTCAGTTGGTTTATCTACATAAATAACCTCATATTCTTTTGATAAAGAGCAGGATGCCAAAAAGAACAGGAAAAAAGCAAGGGCGAAAAACTTAAACGTTTTGTTCAATTTTCTCCATACCTTTCCGAAAAGGAAATTTTTTAAGATCGATTTGATGCTTATCGGAAACTTCCTGCTTCAAAGAAGATGCAAAATACTGTTCCATTGAATAATGGATGCCTTTCCTTTACCGTGATATTCAATAATAGAAACCCCTGTATTGTCCATTTTTATTTTGCGGTAATGCGAAAAAGGTAATCCAAACCATTGCGTTGCAGCAATACGGTTTACTGTGTTATGAGCTACAACAAGCGCATTTTTATCTGGATATGTTTTCGATACCTCTTCAAAAAAAGATTGGATCCGATTATAAACTTGACTTGCAGATTCTCCCGTTTCCCCGGCAAAACACTCTGCTGGATTCGTTAACCAATCTGTCCATGAATCCTTATGTTCTCTCTCAATCATTTGTACCGTTTTTCCTTCCCATTTCCCGAAGTCAATTTCTACAAGACGCTGATCTTCAATAACTGGCAAACCAAACTCTTTGCTTATAATTGCAGCTGTTGCCGATGCTCTTACTAGAGTTGAAGAAAAGACCGCGTGAAACTTTACGTGCTTCAGCGCTTTAGCTGCTGCTTCCGCCTGCTTAATCCCTTGCTCTGACAGTGAAACATCCGTCCTTCCGCAATATTTGTTGCCATCCCGATTCCATTCCGTTTCTCCATGGCGTAAAAGGAAAAATCTTGTCACAGCACAACTCCTCTCTTTTTAAGTGCTTGAATAAAGCGTTCATATCCTTCTTCATATTGTTCACTTATATGTTCTTCAAACATCACCTCTTTTTCTCTTTTCAGCATGTTCTCCCCGGCATCTTGAATACTTCCAAAATATGAAGCTGCCGCAACAATCGCAGCCCCAATAGCACCGTCGCTATGCTTCATTTTAATAATAGGCTTCTTTAAGACATTGCTCCGTATAGTCAGCCATACATCACTGCTGCTTCCTCCGCCTGCTGTAAAGACAGCCCTCACTTTCTCGCTTGACAGCTTTTCAATCATCTCGTAAGCCATTCTTTCAAGATAGGCAACACCTTCTAAACGGGAAATAAAGAGCTGTTCTTTTGTCAAACCTGGTTCGTCAAAGCCTTGTATGTCAGGAAATGCAAAAGGAAAACGTTCTCCCTTTTGCCGGAGCGGATACGAAATCCACCGGCTTGGGAAATATTCATATGCTTTACTATTTAAATAAGCTAATTCATCTTTTGAATAATCAATTGAAATCCAATCTCCCCCTGTGTTGCTCGCACCGCCCGGCATCCAATATCCATCTGGATGGCGATGGTTATAAAGTATTCCCTTCTCATCTATTATTGGCTCGTATGTAATCCCTTTTATTACTAAAGTTGTGCCAATTGTCGTGTTCCAGTTTCCAGGCGATAATGAACCGGATGCGAACTGCGACGCACAACCGTCAGTCAGTCCGAGTGTAACGCTTACATTTTCCGGCAACCCTGTTTCCTCCATACATTCCTTTGACACATTCCCGGCAAAAGTCCCTGAAGGCAATACGATTGGAAGTGATTTAACAGGTATTTTTAAAGTTTTTTCAATATATTCCGGCCATTTTTCATTATTTAAATCATAGCCGCTTTTAAATGCACTCGTATAATCGGTTATTCCCCATTTTCCCGTTAATTTCCCGATAATATAGTCAGTAGGATGCGCCCATAAACATACATCCTTTGCTATTTGCGGAAAATGTTTATGGAACCAAACAATTTTCGGCAAACCATACGAGCTGGAAAATGCCGTATAATGCCCTGCTGCAAAGGCAGCCTCTCTGCAAAGCGCTGCCTCAGATGCTGACCTGCTGTCGCTGTACATTAAGGCATTGTATAGCGGTTCATATTGTTTATCAAGGGGAATTACAGTACCTGATGTGGAAGTGACAGACAAGGAAACAACTTGATTAAGAATTTTTTGCTCCTTCAAACTATTTGCTACTTGTCGAATAGATTCAGCGGTATGCTGCCACCACATAAACGGCGATTGCTCCATTCTTAACTCGTTTCCTTTCGCCAAGTTAAAAGTTACAGTACTGGCTGCATAAATAGTTCCGTTATAACCGATTGCAATTGTGCGAATGCCCTGTGTTCCAATATCAATTCCTATAAAAATTGGCTGTGATTTGTTCATTTCATCAACCTCTGCCACACATTTTTTTCTCTTTCTATTATCTACTGATGCTTCGGATGCTAAAGCTATTAAGTGAAATTGCCGAATCGAGCACTTCCTATATTTACTTTATTTTCTCCATTAGGAGTGAAGCTTTCCTTAATCCACGAAGTCTTTATAATTTTTCAGCTCTTTTAATTCACTGATCGGCTAATTTGAGCAGCAAGAGAATTCATACTCTTGCCATATTTACGACTACTGTCTCTTAGTTAATACTTTCTCCTCATATTTTTGAATTTCTTTTAACCATTCTTCTCTTACAGGAACATTCATTTTCTCACAATAATAATCCCAAATTGCACCGAAAGGATAAGTTTTAAATTCCTCCATAACCGCCAATCTTTCCGTAAAGTTTCCCTTTTCTTGCAATTGCTTTAAATACTCATGCGGCATAAGCATTGCATATAATAAAGCTTTAATCATATTACGCGTTCCAATGACCCATGCAGCAAGACGATTGATGCTGGCATCAAAGAAATCAAGTCCGATTAAAACCTTATGCAGCGCATCATTGCGCACGATTTCAAGCGCTATTTCACGCAATTCATCATCCAAAATCACGACATGGTCGCTGTCCCACCGAACCGGTCTCGATACGTGTAAAGCAAGCCTGTCGCTATAAAGCAAAATCGATGAAATTTTATTTGAGACTGTTTCAGTAGGATGAAAATGACCTGTATCTAATAAATATATTTTATTATTTTGTAAGGCGTACCCTAGATAAAATTCATGCGAGCCGACAACAAAAGACTCAGATCCTATTCCAAACAATTTGCTTTCGACTGCATCCAAATTATATTTCTCATTGATCTCTACACTAAAAATTTTATCCAATGATTCTTTTAATCGCTTCCTTGGAGTCAATCGGTCGCTTGGAATGTCCTTATAGCCGTCCGGAATCCATATATTTGTTAAGCATGGTGTTCCAAGCTCCTTGCCAAAGTACTCACCGATTTTTCGGCTCCTAATACAGTGGTTGATCCAAAATTCTCTAATTCCCGGATCAGGATGAGACAACGTCAGTCCATCTGCTGCTTTTTCATGCGAAAATAAGGTAGGATTAAAATCCAGCCCTATACCAATTTTTTTCGCCCAATTAACCCAGTTTTCAAAATGTTTCGGTTCTAACTGATCTCTTTCCACTTTTTCACCATTTGTTTCTGCATAAATGGCGTGTAGGTTGACACGATGTTTTCCTGGAATTAATGACAGCGCTTTCTCTAAATCCTGCCTTAATTCTTCAGCATTTCTTGCCTTTCCCGGATAATTTCCTGTTACATCAATCCCCCCTGAAAGCTCGCTTGCATCTGCTTCAAATCCTTTTACGTCATCACCTTGCCAGCAATGGATAGAGATTGACGCTTGCTGCAAGTTTTCTAATACTTCTTCAATATTTATTCCCCATTTTTCATAGACTTGCCTTGCTATCTCAAAAGATTCTTTTATAACCATAAATTATCCATCTCCTTTAGTAAACTAGTACTTTTTTCTAATACATTATGAATGTACCTTATGATGTTTTTATGAACTGTTATGAAAATTTAGAAATTTTAAAGTAAACGGTTTCAATTTTCTTCACTAACTGTCGTACATTCCTTCACCTTTGGACAAATTAAATTCTTTAGCTTGATAAATGCCAGCGTCGGCGCCAAGGAAAGGGGGAAGAGTTCATGACATCTTTTATTTTCGCTTTTTGCATAAATATAAAAATATTCCAAACATACTAGTTGGTTTTTACTGTAATTTCAATTATATAATACTTTTGTTTATTATTGAATATATTTTTTTATTTTTGTTCTTTATGTTATTTCCTACATCTGTCCTAATCAAAGAGGTGAACGCAACTTTAGCATCAATGTTTGAATTTTTGACAGACGCTCAGCTTATTTCGAACTTCTTTACAAAGTCTTATTTCCCGCTTTAATTGATAGAATTTTCATTATATAATGAAAATAACATTTTTTCAGGAGGGTACATAATGGAAGGATTCCGTTTTTCACACCGCCTGCGGGTGCGCTACTCAGAAATTGACGGACAAAAAATTGTCTTTAACGCCCATTACTTGACATATATTGACGTTGCGGTTATTGACTATTTTGAGGAAGTGTTTGGGCGGGATCTCGAGGAGCTTGCCCAAGAAAATATATTTGATATTGCAATGGTCAAATCAACGCTGGAATATAAAAAGCCAGCCCGTTTTAAAGATACGCTTGAGATCTGGTGCCGAACATCACGAATTGGCGGCTCTAGCCTGACAATGGAGTTTATCATCACAAAAGCGGGAGAAAAAGACCCGCTGGTTCAGGCTGAAGTGATCTATGTCAATTATGATGCCGCCGCTGGAAAATCGAGAGCGATTCCTGATTTCGTCCGTCAGCGAATTAAAGAATTCGAACCGGCAGTCAGCCTATAAACGAAATACAAACGTTTAGACCTATAGCTGACTCCTTGCGCCCTTCAGACAGGGGGTCAGTTTTATAAAACTTTATCTGGACTTTTTGGAGCATTTAATAAAATCACCCCGCCAATGATCAATACTAGACCAACTAATGTAATAATATTAAATGGGTCCCGCCATACTAGAACACCAATTAACGCTGTAAAAGCTGTCCCCAGCCCCGACCAAATCGCGTAGGCCAAGCTTAACGGAACTGTCTTAAGACATAACGACAAACAATAAAAAGATAATCCATAACCAACTATAACACCAATGGAAGGGAAAAAACTTGTAAATCCATCTGACAATTTAAGCATTGTCGTACCAAGTACTTCGCTGATAATAGAAATTCCTAATGCGATAAAACCTTTCATACAATTGCCTCCTCTCTCATCGTTAATGAGAACTGCTGAGTTTCAAAACAACCACTCCACAAATGATTAGAACTAAGCCTAAACATTTTTTAAGATCAATACTTTCTTTATAAAAGATAACACCGACTAATGCAGTTAAAGCCGTACCGAAGCCTGACCATATCGCATAAGCCGTACCAAGCGGTATTGCTTTTAGAGATAAAGATAAGAGATAAAAAGCTGCGCCATACCCCATTACGACTCCGATGGAAGGAAACAACTTTTTAAATCCATTTGATACTTTCAGCATTGAACTTGCAAATACTTCACTTATGATGGCTACTGCCAAAATTACATATTCCTTCATGTGAATCCTCCTAAAACTTAACGGTCCTTCGCACTTTTGTCCTTTTTGATATAACAATTTGATAGTCTTTGAAAAATACGTTTTGACTGACCTGATAAAATCCAATCCATCGCTTACTCACAGTCATGCACGCAGACTCTCGTCTTTTCACCAGCAACTAGTACAAAATACTAGGAAAAATCATGTCCGCAACATTACGTGGAGAAGAGTTAGAAAAAAAGGATTCCGGAAAGGTCCAAGGAGATTTTTACAATGGATCTAACGTCTAATCAATAAATGGATCCCCTTGAAAATGGCCACCCACACTATAAATGGTAAGTTCATCGTTTGATGAACTTGAACTTCGTAATCATACATTTCTAAAAGATTTTTAAATATCGAAGAAATTTTGTTCGCTGTCAGAATGACCTCTTTTCCATTACTAATCGTTTTCGTTTTAAATGCAAGAGTAGAGTTTATATGAAAGCTGTTCTGGCTATAAACCATTCGAAGCTCTTTAAAAATAGATTTTTTCTTATGAAGTGACAAATTTTTAATTCGTACAATTTCTTTTCCGTCTGGTTGAAGCACAACAAAGGCGTTATGTATGAAATGTTCTTTTGTAGATATTGCCTTATATTCTTCTTTTCCAGAAAAAAACGAATACTTTCCAATTGGAAAGCTCCATTTAGGATGAAGCAACACTTCTTCATCAGTCTGTATTTCACGGATACGAGTTTTCGTTAAATCCATAAATGAATCTTTAAAAATAAACGAATAAGTCATTTTTTCTCTCCATCTTTGTCAAATCCTTTATACTGCTTCCCATTAATTGAAAAAGAATTTCCTTCTACGCATATTTTATCACAGGTTTTCATCATTCTTTCTTCCTCTTATCTATCCACCTTCTCCCCCCTCACCCTTCGACTCCCATACAGCTACAAGGCTTCGAGAGAATAGAAGATATCATCAATTTTCCACAAAAGAAGAAGCCGAACATGCGCCTGGTGATCAAGTTCGACTTCTTGGACACTTTTTTAAACATGAAAATAAAGATCCGCACTGCGGTGATATCGAGCTATCGCTTCCCGTTAGCGGTACTCGGAAGCATTCGCTGGCTTTCCAGCATCCTGCACTTCTCCGATATATCGCCAGGCATCTGGCTGTGAGCCATCAAGATCATAAAAACCATACACTTGCGCGAGCTGACCGCTTGACACAGATTGACCGTTCCAGCGAGCAACCTTCGGATCACCGGCTAAAGTGGCCGACAAAACGCGGCGTTTCCGAGATGATGAATTGGGGTTCCTTTACAAGGGCATCACGCCAGTTTTCTTCTGTCATACCATAGTGATCAAGCATAATTTCAGAACGCATCCAACCCGGAGTCTGCTACGGCGGTGCATTGATATGGTAAAAGCTTATGGACTAAAGACTTTACCATACGAATGACAGACATCTTGGCTAGATCGTAGAACAGTGATAAACGGTAGTTTTTCTCGTTGTATTCTGCCGTGCCATCCGTTATCTCAACGACCAGCCCGTTCTTACTTCGGATTAACAGGGGTAATGCAAAGTGGAGCGTCAAATACTCTATCTGCAGAGGCATCAAAAGAACGTTTCATCGTTAAGGTTATTGTAGATGTACTTACCATTCTCATCACCCTTTACAAAATAATGAATTTGTTGCAAATACTTTATTTTTTCTCCTTTTTTGCTTTATTCAGCTCATGTTCAAGAACGTCAAACTGTCTGTTCCAAAAACGTTCATAAAATCGAAGCCATCTGTAGCAGTAGAAAACGATTTGGAGGTAAGACGACAAATATGCGTTCGTCCTTGCACAGTCCTTTCAAGCAGGGCTGACCGTTCTAATGTTTTGATATGCTTAGCAAAGCTGCTAAAGACATATCAAAAAGGTTCCGCCAATTCCCATACTGTTCGGTCATGAGAGGCAAGTAGACGAATTATTTCTCTTCGCGTCAGATCAGTTAGGCTTGAAAGATGTTATCTAGTAAGTATAGAACTTGAATTTATTCAACTATTAGTTTAACTATTTCTGTACAGTAATTACTTTTAAGTTCAGATGCATGATAGTAATTCTTTTTTATATCCTGCCCGTTAAAACCGGATATTTTTCTGTACAATCATGGGGCTGTCCAGAAAGTCAGATCCCCATTGAAAACAAAAAATCATAAACACCGATATATCAACGTTTCTAAAACATTAATGGGGGCGTCAATAAGCCGTAAAAACGAATTATTAGACACCCCCATCACCTATTTTGTTAAATTTCTCCTTTTTAGCAGGTGAAACGCTTATAAGAAGTGAATTCATTATATGAGAAAAAATGGCAGATAGCATATAAGGAGAGATATAATGAAATTTTTTACAAAAGAATGGTATGACAAAATGCAGAAGGCGCACCTGCTTACAATTCCCGAGTCTGATGAAGAATGGATGGATTTTATCAAAAGCTTTGAAGAAGACGGCGAGGATGTTTACGACTATTTGCGGCAAGATCTTGAATCTATTAAAGACGAATTATTGCAAACATTGCCGGAAACATTTCATCCCTATATTCTGAACGGCACCATTAATCAGCCGACACTGCCAAAGGAAGTGCGGGACGAACTCATCATTTGGTTGAAGGCTAAAATTGAGGAATGCGAAAAAGTGTTAGATGAAGCGAATAATCATTTTGAACATATTCGCGAAAATCTGCCGGAAGAGCTGATCAGCATTTTGGAAGATGGATTACATGACGCAGAATTACAATATATCCATCGCGATTACGATGCACTCAGATTAACGTTAAATGGGGAAGGCAGTTTCAGCAAGGGGGATGCCATCGTTATTGAGATTACTGGAATCAAGGAGGAACAATCCGAAATACCTTTAACACCAGGTATGTTTTGGCTTTATGAAGAAGGGGATCTTAATAACAAAAGCTTCATCTTAAGTGTTTTATTTGACAATCCGATGACGGAATGGAAGGTAGCTGCAAAACAATTTTCCATTACCCATTTTTATAAAACACAAATTTTTCACCACAATCAGGAATTTGAGAAGGAAAATCATAGCCGCCATAAAGCAAAAAAAGAGAGACATAGTCTTCCTTACAAACTGCCGGATCAGTATGCGTCTTTCGTGACCGCTTTACACGAAGGAGAAGCGGAGAAAATGTATTTTTTAACGGAAAAGGAAGCTATAGAAATCGACCGCTTTTTATCTCTTGAGGAATTGAAATTAGAAGGCAGCGTCATCCCGATTGCAGTTTGTACCAATGGAAATATTGTCCTTCACCTTGAAACTCAGAAAATATTATATCTTGGTGCAAATACAGAGGAGCTAGCTGAAAACTTTGGAAAATTTTTAGAAGGACTTTATTCAAAACAGTTCGTGGATGAAATGCCCCTATTATCAGAGCCGTTACCGACGGAAGAATTGGAAAGCGCACTGTTCAGTGAAGACTTAGAGCTGATCATACGTGCATGGAACACCATTGTTCAAGAACCAGAAAAACATATACCATTAATAGAAAAAACTCTCCCATATTCTTTACAGCATGAAAATGAAGAGATACAACAAATCGGTGAAGTGTATATGGATCATATTCTTTCCTTCAACATTTTGTCTGAGCAATTCATCAATAAACTGAGAAAAAGCACTTAGGAACGAATGCTAAAAAGGCAAGGCTCTTTCTAAATGATCCTGCTCCATACCCCATCGAATGAATTTGTACAACAAACTTATGGTTCCGGGGCTCATGACCTTTTCACCGCTTCTACTAATCGAGTAGGAGGGGGTGACTAACCCCCGACCTCTCACACCACCGTACGTACCGTTACTTCTGCCTTCACGGCTCGGGGCTTTCACCCTAGAGATTATTACACTCTGCCGGGCGTACAAAAATAGCAGCACAGACTTGGCCGTAGTCTGTGCTGCTAATCTTAATATGTTTTATTTAAAACGGATTTGGGGTGTGCTAAAAGTACGTTTTATTTGTTGATCAGTTACTATTTATTTTAAGTAGCAAGTGTCAAGTAATCTACTAATAGACAGCGTCCCGGATTATTTCAAACTGCGGTTCAAGAAAGCTTTCGTTCGTTCAAACTTCGGGTTTGTAAAAATCTCAGTCGGAAGACCGGATTCGATGATTTCCCCGTTGTCCATGAAAATGACTCGGTTTGCAACCTCCTTGGCGAACCCCATCTCATGTGTCACCACAATCATCGTCATGTGCTCTTCAGCCAGCTGCTTCATCACTTGCAGTACTTCGCCGGTTAACTCCGGGTCTAAGGCGGAAGTAGGTTCATCAAACAGCAGGATTTCAGGGTTCATCATAAGCGCACGAGCAATGGCGACTCTTTGTTTTTGACCGCCCGAAAGTTTTGCAGGATAAGCTGATGCCCGATCGGAGAGCCCGATTTTCTTCAGAAGTTCTGTGCTGCGTCGTTCAATTTCCGCATTTAACTCCTTCTTTACTAGCCTAGGAGCAAGTTCCAAATTTTCTTTAACCGTGAGGTGAGGAAAGAGATTGAAATGTTGGAAAACCATTCCCATCTTAGAGGTGATCCGCTTAATCTCCTGCGGTTTTGAGTAAATCCCGTCCTTAACCAAATAATCCCCGGATATACAAATGCTGCCTCCGTCAATTTCCTCAAGATGGACCAGGCTACGGAGCATTGTACTTTTACCAGAACCAGATGGTCCGATCACAGCAATTACATCGTTCTTGTTAACATCAAATGTTATCTGTTTTAATACATCCAACTTTCCATATGATTTTTTGAGGTTGGATACTTCAATGAGAACCACACTCACTACTCCTTTTTAATCAAATTTGAACCGTCGTTCGAGCCACTTAAAGAGAACAGTTAATAAGAGCGTCATGATCAGATAAATAATGCCTGCGATGAAGAAAGGCACGATTGTAAAATCACGGTTCACAGCAGTCTGTGCATAGTGTAATAATTCTGGTACGGCAACAGCATAGAGCAGTGCGGTATCCTTAACTAGTGTAACCGATTCGTTAGCGACGGCAGGAAGTGCGATGCGGAACATTTGTGGAAGTATGATTCTCGTCATCGTCTGCCATTTATTCAAGCCTAGGACTTGTGATGCCTCATACTGACCTTTATCAATAGCCAGCAAACCGCCGCGGAAAATCTCGGCAAAATATGCAGCATAGTTCAATATAAAACCCAAACAAGCTGCGACAAAGCGGTCTAATACCAAATAATCTCCGATCACAGGGATCATCGGCAGTCCAAAACATATAAAAAGCAGCTGAAGCAGCAATGGGGTGCCCCGCATCACATATATATAAATCTGTGTAAGCCACGATAAAGGCTTGAACCTGCTTCTTACAGCAAGTGTTAGTATGAAGCCGAGCGGAATTGACAACACAATGACGATCAAAAACAAGAGAACCGTCATCTGTGCGCCTAGCAGCATCGGCTTAATGATTGAGTTGAAATAATCTACGGACATGAAAGAATTCCTCCAAAAGCAAAACAGGGTTTCTCAAGGAAATCCAAGTTTGGTCTATTTTACTTTAATACCTTATTTTCGCCAAACCATTTTTGCGAGATTTCGGCGGCAGTGCCGTCCTCATTCAGCTCATCGAGAGCTTTTTGCAGTTTATTCAGCAGTTCCTCATTACCCTTTTTAACACCAATTCCATATTCTTCTTGTGCAAGGGATTCATCGAGCAGTTTATAAGTATCTTTTTCTTTCGACATGTAATATTTAATGACAACTTCATCAATCACTACTGCATCAACACGTTTTAGCTTTAGATCCTTCAATGCCAGAACATTGTCGGCATACTCCGTAACCGTCTTGATTTTCGATTTAATCGGATTTTTATCCAACGCATCGGCTGCAGAAGACAGAGATTGAAGACCAACCACTTTGCCTTCTAGATCATCAAGTTTAGAAATGTTTGAATCAGCAAGTGTGACCACAACTTGTGCATTTTTCATATAAGGCTTTGTAAAAAGAACCTTCTTTTTGCGCTCCTCCGTAATGGTATACCCGTTCCAAATGAGATCGATCCGTCCGCTGCTTAATTCAGATTCTTTTGTTTTCCAATCGATCGGCTGAAATTTTACCTTTGTTCCCATTTTTTCGGCAGCTGCCTTGGCGTAGTCAATGTCAAACCCTACAATTTCATTATTCTCATCCCGGAACCCCATAGGTGCAAATTTATCATCTATTCCAATTACTAGCGTTTTGTCTTTTTCCTCCGATTTGGAGCATCCTATCAGGAGCGAGAATAACGCTGCCATAGTTAGAATAAACATTGCTAATCGTTTCATACTGTAGATAACCACCTTTAATTTATTTTCATTTTGTTTTTAACCTATTGCATGTCCAAAAAATTTAAATGTCCCCCGCTACTAATCACAATTAAACCATCCGTAAATGCATCTGCAATAGTTCGGACAACATTTGCATCAAATAAGCTCAAAAAAGCATAACGATAATTGCTATAAAAACGCATCTATGAAGATATCTGCGAGTGTACTTTAATTCGATAATATATTAGAGTAATAAATTAACATAAAATAAAAATAACACAACATAAAAATGAATGTCAATGGATATTTTTAGTTCATTAGCATACTAAAGTATTTGAGAATCATAGTTTTCTATACATATAATTGTATGTTCAATGTTTGATTTGCTTTTTAAATCTCCACCATAAAATCAGGGCTCGAATGACTTGATCGATTACAATGGATAGCCATACTCCTGCTATTCCTAAATTTAATTGGATGCCCAATACATATACACCTACAATACGAATGACCCACATGCCGACCGCTGTACTGTACATGGGGCTTTTTGTATCTCCTGCTCCTTGTAAAGCTCCAGTCAACACCAATCCCATAGCTAATGCTGGTTGGGCAAAAGCATCAATTCTTAATGCCGTAGTAACCATCTCAATAGCCTGTTTATCTGTTGTAAACCAAGTAGCAAGCCAAGGAGAAAGGAAAAACAACAGAACACCTATTATAGACATAAATAACATGGCGATATAAGTCGTCAGCATCCCATATGTATAAGCCTCTTTTTCAAGCTTTGCCCCAATATGCTGCCCTACAAGTGTTGATGCTGCCGCAGCTAAGCCATATCCTAGCATATAGGAAAATGTTTCGATATTCCCGGCAATTGTATGAGCTGCATACGTTTCCGTTCCAATTCGAACAATTAATCCAAAGTAAAGCACTTGCCCTAAACGCATAATTAAGCGTTCAATTGCTGCAGGAGCAGACAGCCTCAAAATAGGCAATGTGAATTTCTTTATATCCAAAGAAGATTTCTGAAATAAAGAAAATGATATAGACGATTTTTGAATGTAATAATAAAGAGCGATGGCTCCCAGCACTCTTACAATGACTGTCGCCCAGGCTGCTCCTGCTAAGCCCAACCCGTGAAATCCCAATAAACCAAAAATGAAAAAGTAGTCCAAAACGATATGGATGATATTAATCCACCAGCTTACTTTCATCGGTGTTTTTGTATCGCCAGCAGCTCGTAAAATACTTCCAAAGATAAACATTAAAGAAATAAAAACAGACGGGACAGCTACAATCCGAAAATAAACAGAGGCGTCTACTAAAACGCTTGGTTCTGCTCCCATAATACGAAGTAAAGGTTCTGTGAAAAATAAGGTGATAAAACCAAAAAATAAACCTATAAAAAAAGAAAGAATGGTTGACTGCTTAGCAACGGCTTTTGCTTGGCCAATATTACCAGCACCGACATGACGTGCGATCAAAGAAGAAGCCCCTACTCCAACTGCCATGAAAATGGCGATATATACGGCTAGAACAGCATTTGCCACGCCTACTGCTGTGACTTCGTTTAATCCTAATTTTGATACAAAAAGTGTGTCTACAAATCCTACCACTGTTTGCAAAATATTTTCGATCATGGCAGGAACAGCTAATGCTAGGATGATCTTTATTTTTTGTTTTGTTGATCGCTCCTGACTGATACCCTCTGGAATCATCAAAAAATTTAATCCCCTTATCGAATGAAATTCTCTAATGCTTTTTTTAAATCGTTTAATACTTGTTCCTCATTTCCTTGATGAACAGCATTTACTAGACAATTCTCCATATGATCAACAAAAATTACTTTTGCTGCATTATCTAACGCTTTCCTTACAGCCGCAATTTGCAGAAGAATTTCAGGACAGTCTCTTCCTTCTATCGCCATTTCTTTAATGGAACGAACATGTCCCTCAATTCGCGCTAATCGATTAATGACCTGCTTGCGATATTTATGTTCATGATTTTGATGATGGTGGTTTTGACACATATTTCATTCCTCCTTATTATAATAATATCCCCCTAGGGGGGATATGTCACTTTAAATTTTTTCACCTTTTCAAAATATAAATATGCTGTTCAATCATAGTTAACATAATAGTCACAAAAACCCCTTTAGGCTACAAGTGGTTTCTTATTGATGTAAACTTCGTTGATATTTACGTGCAACCAAGCACATCTTATATCTGCATAGAAAAAGCTGGATTTTAATATAGGGCGATATTGTGAGAACAACTTTGTAAAGTATACAAGTCCTATTATCACTCTTCACAAAACATACTAAGATTAGTATGTTTTTTTGTCATAGAAAAACTCCCCTAGTGAAGGGGAGCATATATTTTAAGACAGCCTTTACTTTTTCTTAAAAAATTATTATATCCATTCTTTTTGTTAGGATTATTGTTTTGCGCCAAATGATGACTTATTATGAGCGGGCCATGTTGCCCGTTTTTTATTTGTTGCAATGATGTAAACGGCGGCAACTGCGATCAAGACTGCAATCAAGGAACCGAGATTAAATATTCCCTTTTCGGAGTACCATGCAATCGAGTATCCAATCGAACCAGCCATTAAAGCATAATACGTAAATGGGAGCAATGTTTTTCTAATAACTTCTCCTTCTTTTCCTACCAACCCGACTACTGCCGAAGCAGCGACGACATTGTGTACACAAATCATATTCCCAGCCGCACCACCTACCGCCTGAAGGGCAACAATCCAAGTGGGATCAACACCAATTTGGGAACCTACATTATATTGAAATAAAGAAAACATCATATTACTGACCGTGTTGCTGCCAGCTATAAAAGCGCCTAGTCCACCAATAAATGTGGAGAAAAAGGGCCAATAATTGCCCGCCAGCGCTGCTACTCCGTTCGCCAATTCAATTGGCATTTGATCATAACCTGCAGCACCGCCGCCTGAATTTAAAAACACTTGAACCATTGGAACGGTAAAAATTAGCGCGGTTGAAGCTGAGATCATCGTTTTCCCTGAATGCATCCAAGCACGTTTGTATGCGCTTCCATTCATACCGTGAATAAAAAAGGTAATCAGTGACGCAACAATAAAAATTGTTCCTGGTGAATAAAGCGGTTGAAAGCTAGCCGTAATATTTGTTCCAAACATATTCCGAATCTCAATCGTCCACGCTTGCAGCCATCCGCCGATCGGAAGCGATTTCAACCTGGTCGCCACTAAAAACAGGCCAACTAAAATATACGGAGTCCAAGCGCGAATCATGCTCATCTTGCCGTTCTTGTGTGCGATATCTTTAATCTCAATTTTTCCTATCCAATCCGGATCCCATTTAGACTTTTCTTCAAAATCCCATACTTCTTCTTGAGATGGCATTAAAAAACCTTTTTTCGCAGCGGCAATAACGATTGCTAATCCGATCAAGCCACCAACCATGGAAGGAAATTCAGGGCCAAGGACATTGGCAACGATGAGATATGGTATCGTCATTGTAAAAGCCGCAAACAAGGCAAATTTCCAAACTTTAATTCCTTCAGAAAACGACTTGTTTTTTCCAAAAAATTTGGTCATTAGGGCTACAACAAATAATGGAACAAGAGTGCCCGTTATCATATGAAGAATAGCAACTTTCGCTCCAATCAAAGTGACCAACGACAGCAAGTTATCAGTAATCGTTGCATCAGCGGATAATCCTGATTGTACGCCGACAAGAATCGGTGTGCCGACAGCACCGAATGAAACGGGTGTGCTTTGAATGACCATGCCCGCCACAACGGCTGCCATCGCTGGGAATCCCAATCCTACTAATAATGGAACAGCAACTGCAGCTGGCGTACCAAAGCCTGCGGATCCTTCAATAAACGAACCAAATAACCATGCGACAATAATTACTTGAATGCGCCGGTCTGGAGAAATATCGGTGAACCCTTGCCGGATTGTTTTAATTCCCCCACTTTCTTGCAAAGTATTTAAAAGCAAAATGGCGCCAAAAATGATGTACAATAGTGTAGCAGCTACAACCAAACCATTTATGGAGGCAGCTATTACATTGGCTGCTGATACTTTCCAAACAAAGAGCGCAAGTATGACGGCCACAACATATGAAATCGGCATCGCTTTGCTAGCTGACCATCGAAACCCAACCAAGAAAATTCCGACGATTAAAATTGGAAGAAGCGATAAAAAAGCCAACAATCCAGTACTCACAAGAGATTTTCCCCTCTCTTATTCAAAATGTAATTCACCCACATGAATGGAAAATCATAGTACACTCATTATATCTTTTATTTTTTTAATTATCAATATTTTCTGAATTTTTTATCATTAACTAATTCCTTTGTTATGCAATAATCAAACCCTTGCCCTATTTGAAAAGTTGGAGCGAAATCCAATTCAAATAAGGCGAAGGTATTACTCAAGCATATTCAACAAAACCAAGCCGAGCAGAAATTTGCTTTCCTATTTCAATCATCCGCGGCTGAAGTTGTTTGAGCCTCTCATCTGTCATTCGAATGGTTGGTCCTGATACGCTCACGGCAGCAATGACCTTCCCCAAATGATCAAAAATTGGGGCGGCAATACAACGAATCCCATATTCGTTTTCTTCTAAATCTAGTGCATATCCTTGTTGTTTTACTCGAATGAGCTCTTTCAAAAATGCATCCTTATTCGTAATCGTATTTTTCGTATGCATCGGCAACCCTTTTCTGTCAAGGATGTCTAAAACGACACTTGACGGCAAATTGGCGAGAATGGCCTTTCCTACAGAGGTGCAATGCATTGGGGCACGCTTTCCGACTTTTGAATGCATGCGCAGCGTTTCATTTCCTTCCAATTTTTCAATATAAACGACTTCTCCTTGGTCATAAACAACCAGATGGATGACTTCGTTCGTCTCATTTTCTAATTTTTGCAGGAAAGGTTTTGCTTCTTTGCGAAGATCAATCGATTCTAATAGCTTCGAACTGATTTCCAAAAATTTATACCCCAGTTTATATCGTCCTGTTTCGGAATCTTGTTCAATATAGCCGTACCGGGCAAGTGTAGATAAGATTCGATACACGGAGCTTTTGTTGATATCAATCTGATTGGCAATCTCTGTGACGCCTAAACCTTCTTTTTTTAAGCTGACAAGTTGAATAATGTCCAACGCCCTGCTTACAGACTTGACCATATTGTCCCTTTCCACAGCCGTTCACCTTCTAAAATCTTGGCGGAATTTGCTAGAGTGCAAATTCCGCCATATAAATTTTCTTGATTCCCTTATATTATGACAGGAAGAACAAAAACTGCCAAGTTCTTTCTGTTCCATTATTCACTTTATCATTTGAATACTAAGATTGTTTCCTTCATAACGTGTAAACACGCTTTTTTGCAGCAACAACGGTATTTTTTAATGTGCCGATTCCTTTCATTTCGCATTCAATTACATCTCCTGCTTGAACAAAATCGGCTCCAACCGGACTTCCTGTTAAAAGGACATCACCGGGTTTAAGTGTCATGACAGATGATAAATAGGAAATCATTTTCCGAATGGAAATAATCATCAATTCCGTTGAATTATCTTGTTTTTTAACACTGTTCAACTTTGCTTCAACATGAATGCGAAATGTATCAAGTTCTGTTTCAATGACAGGGCTAAGGGGGGTAAATGTGTCAAACGATTTACCGATTGTCCAATGGCCATCTTCATGGAAAACTGCGGCGCCGTTACGTCGTTGCCCACCGTGTACCCAAATACATAATTCAATGCTTCTGATTCCGGCACCATTTTCGTTTGTTTACCGATGACAATTGCCAGCTTAGATTCAAACTTTACCCTGTCTATTCCCTCTGGAATAACAATCTGTTCTTCAGGACAAATAACGGATTTTTATGAACTTCCAGCGCCTTTTCCTGAAGGTTTTTCATACATTCAACTCCTTCATAATAAAACTTTTCATTCATAACCAAAGCCGCGCAACTAAAGATTTTGATCGGTTTTTGTGCATGGAAGATGTAGCTTTTAAATAGAAGGGGGTGTCTGATAAGTCGTTTTTACGGCTTTTTGACGCCCCCATTAATGTTTTAGAAACATTGATATATCGGTGTTGTTTTCAATGGCGATTTGACTTTCTGGACAGCCCCTTCATGATGAGAAGTTATTGTTTTACAGCATATTTTGCTTTTGCTTCAAGACGGCGGCGATGCAAAATCGGTTCTGTGTAGCCGTTAGGTTGATCATAACCTTTAAATACGAGGTCACACGCAGCTTGAAATGCGACGGAACGGTCATAATCTTTTGACATCGGGCGGTAGCCAGGTTCATTTTCATTTTGCTTGTCGACTATTTTCGCCATCCGCTTAAGTGTTTCAAGAACTTGTTCTTTCGTAACAATGCCGTGATGCAGCCAGTTTGCGATATGCTGGCTTGAAATCCGCAACGTTGCCCGGTCTTCCATCAAAGCAATATTATTAATATCCGGAACTTTTGAACAGCCGATTCCTAACTCCACCCAACGAACAACATATCCTAAAATTCCTTGTGCATTATTATCTAACTCTTCTTGTATTTCTTCAGGGGTCCAATTCGGGTTTTCTGCAACCGGAATTTGTAAAATTTCATCACGGAGATCTTCAATCGTTTCAGCCAATTTGTTTTGGACATCTGTTACATTTACTTGGTGATAATGGAGAGCATGCAATGTAGCCGCTGTTGGTGATGGCACCCACGCAGTATTGCCGCCTGCTTTTAGATGGCCAATCTTTTGCTTGAGCATTTCCGCCATCATGTCCGGCATTGCCCACATGCCTTTTCCAATTTGCGCACGGCCTTGGAAGCCGCTTTGTAAACCGATATAGACGTTTGAGCGTTCATAGGCTTGCAGCCATTGAGATGTTTTCATATCATTTTTCCGAATCATCGGACCTGCTTCCATTGATGTATGGATTTCATCGCCAGTTCGGTCCAAAAACCCTGTGTTAATAAATACAACACGATCTTTTACTTCCCGAATACAAGCTTTCAAATTCAAAGTTGTGCGCCGTTCCTCATCCATCACACCAATTTTCAGCGTATTCCGTTTTAATCCCAGCAAATCTTCGACGCAGTTAAATAGCAAGTTGGCAAACGCCACTTCCTCAGACCCGTGCATTTTAGGTTTTACAATGTAGATCGAACCTTTCCTGGAGTTTTCAAATTTGCCATTTCCTAAAAGGGAATGTTTAGCAATCAAACTTGTTACAACCGTATCCAATATTCCTTCTGGGATCTCTTCTCCCTCTCCAATGAGCACTGCACTATTTGTCATCAAATGCCCAACGTTACGAATGAGCATAAGTGAACGACCTGGGAGAGTGAACTTTTCTCCTGTTTTGGATGTGTATGTTCTGTCAGCATTAAGCGTACGTGTAATCGTTTTATCGTTTTTTGTAAAAGTAGCTGTCAAATCTCCTTTTATGAGGCCAAGCCAATTGCGATAAACAAGCACTTTGTCTTCCGCATCCACTGCCGCCACAGAATCTTCGCAATCCATAATCGTTGTAACAGCCGCTTCCAATAGAATATCTTTAATTCCCGCATCGTCATTTTTTCCAATTGGATGGCTTCGATCGATCTGGATTTCAATATGAAGACCGTTGTTCTTCAATAAAATGGCAGATGGTTTATCCGACTCTCCTCTATAGCCTACGAACTTTTCTCTTTCTTTAAGAGCGGTTGTCTTGCCATTCATTAAAGTGACAACCAAATTCCCGTCTTCAACTGCGTATTGAACAGCGTCTCGGTGGAAATGTTCTTGCAACGGCACTACTTCATCAAGGAAGTTTTTCGAAAAGGCAATGACTTTTTCCCCGCGAATCGGATTATACTCTCCTTTTCGTTCAGCCCCATCTTCTTCGCTGATGACATCCGTTCCATAAAGAGCGTCATAAAGGCTTCCCCATCGGGCATTGGCGGCGTTAAGAGCGTACCGTGCGTTATTAATCGGCACTACTAACTGCGGCCCGGCTTGTAGAGCAATTTCCTCATCGACATTTTCTGTTGTAATCTTAAAGTCTTCCACTTCTTGTTCTAAATAGCCGATTTCCTGCAAAAATGATTTATAGGCTTCAAAGTTGAATTTGTTGCGATGTTTTTTGTGCCATTCGTTGATTTTTTGCTGGATTTCATCACGACGCTTAAGCAAATTTTTATTAATAGGTGTCAGTTCATAAACAAGGTTCTCAAACTGAAGCCAGAATTCATCTTTTTCCACACCACTTCCCGGCAATGCTTCATTGTTGATAAAATCATACAAATTTTCAGCTACTTGCAAATTGCCGACTTTTACATAGTTTGTTTTCATGGGCACAATTCCTCCTTTAAATGTTATAATTGTTGTTTGTTATTACGAAACACTGTTTCGTAATTGTTTAAAAAAGGATAACATGATGATGGAATCATTTCAATAATTTTCTTAAAATTCTTTTTTATGATGCTGTAACAGATTTCCCCTCTTTTTTCACTTCCAAACAACGTCCCGGAGTTGGGAAGAGCTTCCCGGCATTTAATAAATTTTTCGGATTAAATACTTCCCGAATATCCGTTTGCGCCGCTATTTCTTCGTCGCTAAAAATGAAGCGCATCTCTTCTCTTTTCTCGATCCCTACTCCATGTTCACCTGTAATCGATCCGCCGGCATCTGCACATGCTTGCAAACAGGCGCTGCCAGCTTTTAAAGCCTTTTCTGTTTCGCCCGGTTTTCTGGCATCAAAAAGTACAAGCGGGTGCAGATTGCCATCGCCAGCATGAAAGATATTTGCGATGCGCAGACCATACTCTTGACTAATTTCGTGAATTCTGTTTAACACTTCGGGTAATTTGCTGCGGGGAATCACACCATCCTGAACTAAATAATCAGGAGAGATCGCCCCCATTGCGCCAAATCCAGTTTTGCGGTTTGCCCACCATCTAGCTCTTTCCTCTTCACTTTGTGCCACTTTTACTTCTCGAACATGATTTCTCTTGCAAACTTCTAAAATTTGATGGATTTGCTCGTCTATACCTGCGGATATTCCATCCACTTCAATGAGCAAAAGCGCTTCAATGTCTTTTGGATGGCCGACAGGAAACGCTGCCGCTTCAACCGCTTCTATTGCTATTTGATCCATCATTTCAAGGGCTGCTGGTACAATTCCGGCAGAAATAATGTCCGATACGGCTTGACTGCCATCCGCAACGTTGTCAAAATAAGCGAGCACCGTTTGCTTTGCTTCCGGGTTTTTTAAAATACGAACCGTTATTTTCGTCACAATTCCTAAAGTTCCTTCTGATCCTGTTAAAAGTCCTAATAAATCATAGCCCGGTGCATCAGGTATTCCATCCTTGCCTATTTCAATGACTTCGCCATTTGGCAATACCACTTCAAGCCCTAAAATGTGATTTGTCGTCACACCATATTTTAGACAGTGTGCACCGCCCGCATTTTCACCGACATTTCCGCCGATGGTGCAGCAATATTGGCTTGATGGATCAGGCGCATAATAATATCCTTTGTCCGAAATGGAGTTCGTCAGTTTTAAGTTGACAAATCCAGGTTCCACTACTGCACGCCTGTTTTCAAAATCAACACTTATAAGGCGTTTCATTTTTACAAGACTAATGATTACTTCCCCATTCAACGGGATCGCCCCGCCGCTGAGACCAGTTCCGGCGCCGCGGGCAAGGAACGGCAAATCATGTTCGTGGCAATATTTCACAATTTTTGCGACTTCTTCTGTATTATTCGGGAAAACGACTGCCCTCGGCAAACGACGATAAATGGTAAAGCCATCGCAATCATAAGCTAATAAATCTTCTTTTTTATACAAGATGGAACGGTTTCCTTCAACAATGTTTGCAAGGTTTTTTATATGTTTGTCATTTGTTCTTATCCCTTTTAGAGACATTCCTCTCCCTCCTTTAGCCGATCTTCTTTTTGGTACGCCCAATCCAGCAGCTGTACGGTATGAACAATTTTTTGATTTCTTCCGTTTCTTTGAACACCCATCGCCATCTGCAGCATACAGCCGGGGTTTCCCATTACAATCATTTCTGCTTCTTTAGGAACATTCTTCATTTTGCTATCAAGCACTTCTTTAGCCATCTCCGGATTTGTTATATTGTAAATGCCAGCACTGCCGCAGCATCGGTCGGCATTCGCCATTTCAACCATTTCGACCCCAGGTATATCAAGAAGAAGGCTGCGAGGTTCGTCACGAATGCCCTGTCCATGAGCTAAATGGCATGCATCATGATAGACAACACGAGCCTTGATTTCGGCGATGGGCCTTTTATAACCAGTGTCATAAAGGTATTTTGAAATGTCTTCCACCTTTTTTGAAAATGTTTCAGCTTTTTGGCGCCAAACGGGGTCTTCACGGAACAGCTCCGGATATTCTTTTAACATACATCCGCAACCGGCAGAATTTACAATTACTTTTTCAGCATGTTGGAATGCTTCAATATTTTGTTTCGCTAATTTTCTCCCCATTTCCCGGTCGCCTGCATGAACATGAAGAGCCCCGCAGCAAGTTTGATTTTGCGGAATCATAACGTCATTTCCATTTCGAGTTAACACGTTAATTGTTGCTTCATTAATTTCGCTGAACATGACATCCATTACGCAGCCAGTTAAAAACGCAACCGTACTCTTCGTTTCTCCTTTTGCTTTAATGACTTTTTCATGTTTGTACTTTTTCCGCACAGGCTTTTTCACTTCCGGCATGATCGCTTCCATTTCGGCTAAGTGCTGCGGTATGATATTGATCAGCCCTGTTTTACGGACAAACGTTTGCATGCCGCTTTTTTGATACAATTTCAACACATTTCCTAACGTGTACAAGCGATTGTGGTGCGGAAACAAACTATGCAAAAACAGATGGCTGACCGCCTTTTTCCAGCCTTTTAACGGCATGGCTTGGCGAATTTGACCGCGCGCTTCTTCTATCAATCCCCCTACATCGACGTCCGCAGGACAAGCTGTAGTACAAGCGCGGCAATCAAGACAAGCAAAGACAGGATCCATAAAATGTTCGTTCACTTCAAGCTTTCCTTCTGCGACTGATTTAATCAAATGGACGCGTCCACGGGGAGAATGCTGTTCCTGACCCGTGATCTCATAAGTTGGGCACGATTCTAAACACATACCGCAATGGACACAATCCGCCCATTTGTTTTCATCAGGCGGATCACTCCAAAGGTAATTGCTGAAGCTGTTGGTTTGACAGGCTGGTTCTTTGATAAGATCACTTTCATTTAATCCCATATTTAAATCCCTCCCACAAATCGCTTCGGATTGAGAATGTTGTTCGGATCAATCTTTGTTTTGATTCCTTTGAAAAGAAAGAAATATGGCGGATTTTCCCCCCAAACCTCTATTTTCTGGCGTAAAATAAACGGCAAATGTTTAATGACTGCATACCCATTGAGCTCTTTGACAAAATTCCTTAAATGCTGAATTGCTGAAATGACGTTTTCGCTGCCGCCTCTTAAAATGATTTGACACAATCCGTGGCCTAATCCACCGTGGGCTTCGATAAGCAAATTGTGCGTATCCTGTAATAAATGGCTTTCCCTAATAACTTTTAGGACATCTAAATTGACAACTCCGATTTTCAATACTGCTTCAGTCTCCCCTGTCTGATTAGACACCCTGCCATTCGGGCTGATTGTATAAAAAGATTGCCAAAACTTGCGCGCTTTCTCTTGAGCAAGAATGGTCATTTTCGTTTTAGGAGGCTGAATGCTTTTTAGAAAAGATTCTTGGTAATGAACCGAACTTTCATTATCTTCAAAACTAATGGCCAATGTATAAAATTTTTCACCCGTTAGCTTTTCAGCCAAAGACGGACTTATCAGTTCCAGTGAGACAGGTTCCATCTGCGAATCTAAAAACGCCGCGGCAAATGATCGCATTTCAGCAAAATCTCCTTCTGTAAATGATAAAAGAACATTGCTTTCATATTTTGGCAAAGGACGGAGTTTTAAAGTGATTTCCGTCAAAACCCCCAAAGTGCCCATGGAACCGACAAAAAGTTTGTTCATATCATATCCGGCGACATTTTTCACGACCTTTCCGCCTGTTCGGATGACCTTGCCATTTGGATAAACAACTCGAAGCCCGATGACTGCATCTCTGGCGGATCCATATGCCAAACGTTTGGGACCGTTTTCATTCGCGGCGATAATACCGCCGATGGTCGCATAATCCGGCCAAGCAGGATCTAGAGATATTTTTTGGTTATGTTCTTCTAAGTACTGTTGCAATTCTTGAAATGGTGTACCTGCTTTCACTGTTAATGTCATATCTCCCACTGTATGCTCGACGATTCCTTTTAGATTTGCTAAGGAAAGCAAAATATCAGCCGAATCAATTAGACCGCCAAACCCCCGCTTTGTTCCTCCGCCCACAATGGAAACGGTTTTCCCATTTTTGTTTGCATATTGCAAGATGTGTGAAATTTCGTTTTCAGTTTTTGGATAGACTGCGACTTTTCCGCCATTTCCAAGTGGATGACCTTCATTTTCCTTTACTTCCATTTGACTTTCGGGGAAAACATCTTTTAATTCTGTGTACAACTCTCCTTGGAGCAAATCAAGCACCTCCTATGTTTTGTAATAAGAAACACCGTTTCTATAAATGCGCAAAAGAACAAGCGTTTTAAATCATTTTCTTTCAATCGACTGCAACACTTCTCTTATTACACATATTTGATATGTTATATGTTTACAATTATTAAAACACTCTTATGAAGATTTTTCAACGAATTTTTTGAATTTACAAAAAAATAAGAAAAATGAAATTCTATTAAACTTGCCGTACGGCAAGATGATCTGATGTATAGCCCCCTATCTTTTTTCTCCCTGCCAATATCCTATCAACGAAAAAAGAGACTGAATTGAAAAAGAATTTTTTTATGGTCCTTTCCAAACAGCCTCTTTTGAACAAAAATTATTTTGTATCTGGAAGAGATATGGTACAAGCGGTAGCGGAAAATCTTATTATTCAGAATAGTCCGAAATGATAGCCCTCGGAAAAGAAATCCAGTTCTTGGGTAGAATAGCGCTTAAAACAACACTTAAACACGCATGCCTGGAAGTTCAAACGTTAGCTGTTTCAAAAGTACAATATATGTCAACGAACAACAGCAGCAAATTAATTGGATATTTAACAGCTGTTTATGGTTTCCACCCGTTTATACTAATGAAGAAAGGAACTAGAATACTACACAAGAAAATCCCAATCCCTACACCACTATAAAACAAACCGTTAAATATTTGCATATTATGCTTTTTCAATACTTGAAGCACTATACTAGAAACTAAGACAAAGACTACACCGCTGCTAAGGCCTGAAAAAAACCTGAACAGGTACCAAAATATATTATTTACTGACCATTCCCATGAGCAGAGTCGTAAAAATGTTCAAAGCTAAAAATATCTTTAAATAAATTGATTCATATCTTCTCAAATTAAAAAAGCTAACAAATAAAGTTCCAGCCAAATTTCCAGCCATCGATTTAGTTATATTCAAGTAGGGGAGGATAGGGGTATAAGCAAATCTTCTGATCCCCATTACAATAATCAATGCAATAATACCGCCGCATAAAGTAAGCCGCGGTTTCATAGTCATCCTTTTATTAATGGGAAGTTACTTATAATTTCTTCTATTTGATTGATGATTGTTTCGATCAGTTCGGCGGCATGCAAATTTTTGCTTAGTCGAGGATTTTGCCCGCACCAAAGCGACATCCACTCTTTATTTTTCTGTTTTGCAGCTTCTGACCGGATATCTTGGGTGAGCATATTTTGAATCGGATAAGCTGGCAAAGCATCTTCATGCTCTTTCATTTTGATGATAAATTCATTTTTTAATCCCCTTGCTGGCTTGCCGCTGAATGCTGAAGTGATTACTGCCTGTTCTTCGGTACCGTTTAATATTGCTTCTTTATGGAGTTCATTTGCTCCGCTTTCTATACAGGTAAGAAAGGCTGTTCCCATTTGAACCGCTTGCGCTCCCAATACAAGAGAAGCTAAAACTCCTCTGCCGTCCATGATACCGCCAGCTGCAATAATAGGAATTGAAACATGATCCGCTACTTGCGGAATAAGGGCCATTGTTCCGATCATTGAATCATCAAAGGATCCTGCAAAACTGCCCCTATGCCCCCCAGCGTCACTGCCTTGAACGACAATCATATCCATCCCAGCCTCTTCATTCAATATGGCTTCTTTTACTGTTGTGGCTGTTCCAATTGTGACAATACCATTATTCTTTAATTGATGAATAATTTCTCTCTGAGGAATGCCAAATGTGAAGCTGCAAACGGGTACTTCATATTTTAAAACGATTTGAATTTGTTCATCAAAAACAGAAGTGTTGATTTGCGGAACATCATTCTTTTTTTCGATCCCTAACATTTGGCGGATAGGTTCCAGCAGTTGATTCGCTCTTTCAATTTCTTCTTGAATGACTGCCGGATGTTCAGGAACAAACAGATTGACACCAAATGGTTTTGAAGTCAATTCCTTTATTTTTTGAATATCCGACTCCAATTTTTCCGGCGTCATATAACCCGCCCCTATCATCCCTAGACCACCTGCATTGGATACAGCAGCAACAAGCTCGGGAGTCGTAATCCCTCCCGCCATTCCCGCTTGTATAATCGGAATTTTAATTGATAGTTTGTCTGTTATTTTTGTATGATTCCACATGCCATGTTCCTCCTTGCCTTATATACGTCAAATCTATAGGTTAACAATACAATAATCATAGCTGTTGGCATTCAATTAATAATGCCATTCATACGATTTGGTCAGCAGCAGAAAAAACGATCACCCAAAACTTAGTGAAACATCAGTTGTCCGGCTTTTTTATTTCTCTTGTTCCCATCCTTCCATCCTAAAATTCACATTATTGGACTGAAATCATGTTGTTCATTCAAGCTGCTTCTACATTCATCTGAAATTGACTTGTATAAAGATGAAAAGTTATTTTTTTAATATTTCGTAAATTGTCTTCTATAAATAGTTTATGACCCCATTTTGATGGTGTAAAATAGAAAAAAATGATAATTGTTGTTATGAATCAATTTGAGTGATGGGGGAGAAATAATGTTTGAGCTACAAGATTTAAGAATCATTGCAGCAATAGCAAAAAATAAGGGGATTACGAAGGCTGCAAAAGAGCTTGGATATGTACAGCCCAATGTTACGGCTAGACTAAATAAATTAGAAAGCTGTTTAGGTTTTCCATTATTTATAAGAACCAAAAAAGAGGTTATTCTCACACCGAACGGCAAAGTCTTTCTTAACTATGCTAATTTGATTTTAAATTTGTGTCGCGAAGCTGAAAAAGCAATGAATAAACTGGCAATCCCCGATGGAGAATTAAACATAGGCTCCATGGAAACAACCTCCTATGTACGTCTTCCCCACATATTAAAACAATATTCAGCTAATTATCCTAACGTAAAAATTAAATTGCAAACCGGTACCACAAAAGAATTAATAGATAAGGTCTTACATCATGATATAGAGGGTGCATTTGTTGCTGGACCTGTTAATCATCCGGATCTTATCGAAAACGTTATTTTTAAAGAAAGACTGGTACTTATCACTAATACTCCTGACAATCCTCTTAAAAACAAGGAATGCACTTTAGTTGTATTTAAAGAAGGGTGTTACTATCGAGAAGTGTTTACCAGAATCATGAACGACTATCATATAACGATTCAAAATGTAATAGAGGTAGACGCCGCACAAGCTATTTTAAATTGTGTTCGTGCAGGAGTTGGAATTTCTTTGATTCCCGAGTCTATGTCAAAATTAACAAAAAGTCTATACACATATCCCATTGATAAGGACTACGTAAACGTAGATACTGTGTTTATCACTCGTAAGTCACTTGCCAAAACATTAGCTTTTAACAAATTTGTTGAACTTTTAACTCTATAAAAATGAAGCAACAAGTTTTTTCAAGAAAATCATGAATGATTGAATTCATAAAATAGCTTTCTTTTCTTTTGATAAGTGACTCCTTTCCTCTGCGGCTTTACCCAACTATATCAAGACATACTTATCAAATTTAAGATGCGAAAGTTGAGTAAAATTCCGGCCTTATAAAAAATCCAAATTAAATATTCTGATCCCGAAAGGAAAGGTGAAACAATTTAATAAATATATAATGAAAAAAAATCTTGGAAAGACGATAGGAGGTGCAAAGAAAGGAAAACATAAGGAAGAAAACTAAATTTCATTCTTAAAGAACTACAAAGTTTAAACAAACTGGTAAATGATATAAAAACGGCAATAAGGATTAGGAGAAATAGTCGGCGCGATTCGTAACCGCAAAGAAATACAGTGCAAGCTGGAAGCTTTTCAATAAAAGTTCATTAAAATAAACAGTGTAGCTAATGGTTATACGAAAAAATAGATGCAATTGTTAAAAGTCAACATGAGACACTTGCACTTCGTTAAATTGAGCAAGAATCAGAACTTTGTAAGTTAAGTGAAATCAGCTTGGACATAATCACTGTCTGGCTGAATTGAATTAGAAAACTTCCTCCAATTGTACAATGGGTTGTTCAAAAACCTTTAAAGCAAGCGGGGACAGTCCCCTCTTGTAAGCAACTGCCCCTACTTCCCTTATTCAAAAAGGTCAGTTGATAAATATCTCAATCCAGTATCCGGCAGGATTGTAACAATTCTTTTCCCTTTGTTTTCTTGACGTTTAGCTAACTGCGTTGCTGCCCATATGGCTGCACCTGAGGAAGTTCCGACTAGAATACCATCGGATTTGGCCACGGCTCTTGCTGCTTCATAAGCTTGGCTTGTTTCAACTTCTATAACTTCATCAATCACATCCGTATGCACATTATCCGGAATTCTGTCCTCTTCTACATCTGAAAATCTGTGTACACCTGTTATTTCGATAATATCAGGATTTTCTAGAGTTGCAATAGATGCCCATCCTGGTTCTACTCCAACCACTTTTATATTTGGATTTTTCGACTTTAAGTACGCTCCTGCACCGCTGATAGTTCCGCCTGTACCTACAGTAGCTACAAAGATATCTATATTGCCATCTGTATCTTCCCAAATTTCCGGACCTGTGGTTTCTTTATGAATGTTAGGGTTTGCTTTGTTAGAAAGCTGGTCTAAAAAAACAACATTTTCTTCTTTTTCAACGACTTCCTTCCTGAAAACATTAATCGCTTTTACAAAGTCCCCATCTGTTTCTTCAATTGTTTCTGCAATTTGTGGAACATCGGAAAATGGTATGACTTCCGTTCCAAATGCCCTAATTACTTTTGTTCTTTCTTCACTCACCCCATCCTGTATATAAACTCTCAATTTGTATCCCTTTGATGCTGCAATCGCTGCCAATCCAATTCCTGTATTCCCGCTAGTCGTCTCTAAAATCGTAGCTCCTTCTTTTAGTACTCCCCGGTTTTCAGCGTCTTCAATCATTGCCTTTGCAATTCTATCTTTGACACTATTTGCCGGATTGAAGTACTCGAGTTTTGCAACAATTTCAGCCTTCAGTTGATGTTCCTTTTCATAATTCACGAGTTCCAATAGCGGCGTTCTGCCCACTAACTCAATAATTGATTTCTTAATTTTGTTTGTAGCAACCTTACTCATGCTCTTTTCCTCCCATCTTTGTTCACAAATTTATATTTATCCGATTCGAATAATGAGGTTTGAAAATAAAGTATCATGTTAAACCGTAAAATAGCAATACTTTAACTGATTCAAAAAAATATTCTATTAATAGAAAAGAATGATTAATAGGTTCTTGTTTGCAATTTTTCTAAAGTGATATGATTCAATAAATTTCTCGCACTTTCAGATAAAAAATAAGCCGCCTTTATAAGGGCTTTCTCATCGACTGTGAAGGCAGGATGATGCCAATCTTCAGTACCGCTTGTTCCAAAAAAGGCAAAAGTACCAGGAACAAGCTGCAAATAACTTGAAAAATCCTCTCCAGCCATCGATGGTTCAGGATCGATTACCTTTAACGGAAGCTGTTCAGCCGTTTGTTTTACGATCTCCGTTATCCTTTTATCATTAGCAAGGGGGGGAGGTCCTGTATACCAGGAAATAATTGATTCTTGGGAAAAGGCTGCTGCAACATGCTTTACTATAGTTTCGATCCTTTGTTTAACCTCTTCGCGGATAATTGGATCAAAAGTTCTCACTGTCCCCTCCAGTTTAACCTCTTCTGGAATCACATTCCATGTTTTACCGGCTTCTATTTTTGTCACACTTATAACGGCACTTTCCAATGGTGAAACATTCCGGCTAACTATACTCTGCAGTGCAGTGATTAGGTGTGCAGAAGCAACGACAGGATCCTTTCCTGTATGAGGAAGAGCCCCGTGGCCTCCTTTACCGCGAATGGTGACATACAGGCGATCTACAGCTGCCATTAATGGCCCTTCTTTCAATCCGACCGTTCCTACTGGAAGATCCGGCTTGTTGTGCAGTCCTATAATCGCATCAACCCCATCCAACTGACCGTCCCTAATCACCTTGACAGCTCCGCCTCCTGTTTCCTCTGCAGGCTGAAAAATCAACCTTATTGCGCCATGAAGCTCTGATTCCGATTCCTTTAACAAATAGGCTGCCCCAATCGCAGCTGCCGTGTGAAAATCATGGCCGCATGCATGCATTACTCCTTTGATTTTGGATGCATAAGGAAGCCCTGTTTGTTCTTCAATCGGCAAAGCATCAATGTCCGCCCGGATAGCTACAACCGGTCCGCTTTTCTTCCCCTTAATTTCTGCAAAAACACCTGTTGGGAGTTTGGTCTTGCGAATTTCAATGCCTGCTTCAAGAAGCCAATTTTGAATCGCTTTAGTTGTTTCGAACTCTTCTTTTGATAATTCCGGATACTGATGCAAATGGCGCCTAATCTCGATTAAGCGCGTTTCTAATTCTTTCTCATTCATGCGATCACACCCCTTATAAATCTAAGCGGAAGCACTTTACTAAATAATCTGATTTTTGGAATTCCTTCGTCTGATCACGTTTAAAACCCAGCCATTCATACAGTCTGATCGCTTTATGCATTTTATCGCTTGAATGGAGGTACAAGCTTTTTGCTCCCAGTTCTTTCGCATATGCAATACTGGCTTTTAATAACTCCTGGGCCACCCCGCGTCCTCTTGCTTTAGGATGAACACCAAGCAGCCTCACGATTGGTGCTTGAATGTCAAGTTCCGGTATACCATAAGCTTGCTCCGATGAACGAAACAGCTGCAGTGAACCAAGTACTTCCTTGCCGCTCTTTGCAACCAAAATTTTATCTACTTTAGGATTATCAACCGAAGCCTTAATTTCCTCCAAATAATCCTTCCATACTTGCGGATCCGTATATTCTGTTTCGTACTCTAAATAACTTTCTACTAAAATACGACGCACCTCTTCTTTATCTTCCTCCGCTAGTTCTGATACAACAATTTGCTCTGCAAGTTTGGGATCTGACAATGTAAACCCCCCTTTTCTAATTTTTTTACTTTCTCTCCGCCCTTTCATCGGGATTGTGATAGCAACAAAATGCTTATTTTTCACCTCCGACCAAATAAAGATTTGGACTTGCTTTTCCTTTCAATTCTAAATTTTAAGTTTTCCGATGAGATTAATTAAATTATTTTCAAGTATGCTAACATTGAAAAAGCAAAAACATCAATACTTTTACTGATAGAAAAAAATATTGTTTTCATTAAGAAATTTAATCATCTAGCCAGCTGTTTTTCTCTTTGTCTTCCTTCATTAAACATTTCTACTGTTATGAGAATGTCATTCCAAATCTTAGAATAATCAAAACTATTTTCTAAATAGGCAGCAATAATCGGCTGGTTAATTTGAATAATATTAGAGATATCAATTTCAATAAGTTCTCCTCTTTCTAGTTCTTGTTTAATGCTTAAGTAGGGCAAAAAGCCGATGCCGTTTCCGCTTCTAATGAACGACTTAGCCACTGCAAGATGATCAACCAAAAATTCAATACGGGGCTCCAGCTTCGATACCTCAAATAGTTTGTAAACACGGTTCCAGTCAAAGGCACCACATTCAAAGAATACTAATGGCTCTGCGGCTAACTGCTGAACCGTTACACCATTTTGCCGCTCAAAAGGATGACCTGGAAAAACAACTAATCGAACAGAATTGTCAAGAAGCTCCTGCTTGTGAATGCCGCGATGGGGTGTATCTCTCATAAAGGCAATATCAATTTGATTTTGAAGAAGTTTTTCGAGCAAGATCTCGTTTGAAGCCGAAATAAGTTTAAAACGCAACTCCGGATTTGCTTTTTTTAACAGAGGAAGGGCAAAAGGAAGAAAATATTGTGAAGTAATGATATTGGCCCCGATCACAATTTCATTTTTTCTGTTTTCTTTTTTAAATAAATTTTTCCCTTGGCGGTATGTGCGGATGATTCGTTCTGCATAAGGGATAAATGCTTTCCCTTCTTCCGTTAAAATCATACTTCTGCCTTTTCGTAAAAACAGTTGTGTTCCAAGGTCGCGTTCTAATGTTTTAATCCTTGCTGTAATAGTCGGCTGGGATAGGTACAATGCGTCTGCCGCCTTATGGATGCTCTCCAAATGAACGACATACATAAATGCTTCAAGATATTCAATATTCATATCTTTCATCCCCACTTTAGAAATTATGAATTAACTATAAAGACTAAAAAACGATATCTTTTCAGACCATCTTAATCCCTGTTTTCCCCCGCCTGGATCAGTTACAGATTTAACCTTTTTTCATAACTAAAAAGGAGGAACCCAGTCCAAGAATCATCTTGAATTGAGAGCCTCCAGTTTTCCGGTTGGCCATATGGATTTTAAAATCAACAACCTTTCAGCATGTACTCTCGTTTAATACTAAGAAAGATAATTGATCACAACATGCTGAAAAATAAATCGCTATGAAATCTCTGTGAATTCTTCTTTCATCTGACATTTCCATTCCTCCCGATTTTTCGACAAAACCTATAAAATCAATGGGAATAATTTTGTTTATCTACTAATATAAACCTTATTTACTTTTATTGTCAACAAAAAATTAAGACTTTTCGTAAAAATTAGATTTTTTATAGTCCTCTAAAACACAATTTTTACAGCCTTTTTCCATTTTTCAGATATGCTATTAAAGCTATACAATTCTTGTTATTGTCCTCGAGATTGAGAAAAAACGAATGATTGTACTTTGGAGGTTCTGAATTTTTATGCATCATCGTAAAGACGGCATCGTTTAATGCTTCCTCCGTTGTATTCGAAATATGCAACACTCTTGCCACCGGTCCAATCAGGCTTTTTAGGTTCATTGCCGTAATAACCAAGCCTCTCGCGGTATGTTCAATCAACTTATCCATAGGATGAAAGTATTTGATGAAAAAATCGGGTCTCTATTTTTCGGTTAGGTTCACTAGAAAGCTTACTTGAAGCACTGCTTAGCCAAATTCGCATCTGTTTTGAAACGATTGCGGCAGAATCGTCACTTTTTCAATGGAGGTCTGTATTTATCGGACCTCGTAACATGTTCTCTTCATTTCATAACTTTTTAAGAAGGTAATATCGCTCCGCAATGGATGATTTCCAACGCTCATCCTCTCTTATGCCAAAAGCGGATTGTGGCTGGGATCATTTCTTTGTCCGATGATCATATTAACCGACCTGCTGAAAGATTGTCCAACGTGAAATTGTTTCTATAACACGGACGGTATTAAGAATGATAACGGCAACAGTTGTCAGAAGCCGGATTTTTGAATTTTTTTGGCACAATGGCCCACTCAAGAACCGCTGTTGGGAAAATAAAATGTCTCTCATCAACACCATTACCGCAAAACCAAATTTTTAGGAAAAGATGTTTAATACCTTTTTGAAATACTTGCTGCTCTGTCAAAGTCTTGTCTGTTACACTATTTGAATGTTTATTCATTAAATAAAACGAATTTCATGATAAACCTCCAAGATTTATGGAGTGTGATACGGCAGATCTTAAAGACAATTTTCTAGCATTTCATATTTAAAATATGATCAATTTGCTGGAAAATTGCCATCATGGAATGCTGCTTGATTGGCTATTTACTAGGATTTTAACAACCATATTGTTATTAAGTTCTTTCAAGTGCTTTTTCCAGATATTCTAGGCCCAATTCTGTTATCCCTTTATATACGGATCCTTCTCCAATTTCTACAACAGGCACATGACGAACACCGTATTTGATCTCCAAAATATCCCGATATTCATCATGATTGGTTACATCCACTGTTTGATAAGGAATACCTTTATTCTCTAAATAATTTTTGACCTCTGCACAATACTTGCAGCTTTGCTTTGACCAGACAATAACGGATAATTCTTTACTCAACGGTTATGCCTCCTTAAATGTATTTTACTAGACGGAACTTTTTCTATCCGAGTTTCTTCTATAAATCTTATTGTTTTAATGCTTCAATTGTATATCTATTTACAGGGAAGGGAAGCCCTAAATTGCCCCGTAAGGTATCTGCCTCGTATTCAGTACGGAAGATTCCTCGTTTCTGAAGGATCGGAACAACATGATCTACAAAATCCTCCAGCGTATTTGGTACGGTCACAGTTAAGTTAAACCCATCAGCCCCTCTTTCCTCAAACCATTGCTGCACTAAGTCTGCTATTTTTTCCGGAGTTCCAATGAAAGGGGATCTAGGTGTAGTTTCCCTTAAGGCCACTTGACGAAGCGTTAAATTTTGCTCTTTTGCTTCCCTCTTGATTCGATCTGTTGTACTTTGGAAGCTGTTTTTACCTATATCGCCAATGTCAGGGAAAGGTGCATCCAAGTCATATTGGGAAAAGTCATGATGATCAAAATATCGTCCTAAGTAATCAAGTGCTTTGTCAATCGATACTAAATTGGCAATTTCCTCGTACTTCCGTTCTGCTTCTTCCTCCGTTGAGCCAATTATCGGAGAGAAGCCTGGCAAAATAACAATATCATCTGGATTTCTTCCGTAAGCCCTTGCTCTGTTTTTCACATCGCGATAAAATTCCTTCGCTTCCTCTAATGTTGGATGTCCCGTAAAAATTGCATCGGCCTCTTTAGCAGCCAAGTCTTTTCCTGCTTCCGAAGAGCCTGCCTGAAAAATAACCGGGTGGCCTTGCTTAGACCTGGAAATGTTAAGGGGACCTTGAACAGAGAAAAATTCCCCTTTATGATTTAATCGGTGCATTTTGGAAGGATCAAAAAATACGCCTGATTCTTTGTCTCTTATAAATGCATCATCTTCCCAAGAATCCCACAGGCCCTTGACCACCTGTAAAAATTCAGCAGCAATGCGGTAACGTGTAGGATGATCAGGATGTTCTTCAACCGTTTTGTTATAATTTAAAGCTGTCTTTTCAAGAGGGGTCGTGACTACATTCCATCCTGCACGTCCATGGCTGATATGATCGAGGGAAGCAAATTGCCGGGCTACTGTAAATGGCTCACTGTAGGAAGTGGAAACGGTTCCTATCAGACCGATATGGGAAGTAACCGCAGCAAGTGCAGACAAAATAGTAATCGGTTCAAACCTGTTTAAAAAATGTGGAATTGATTTTTCGTTGATATATAAGCCATCTGCAATAAACACTAAATCGAACTTTCCTTCCTCTGCTTTTTGTGCCTGTCTCCTATAAAAGTCAAAACTGATACTTGCATCAGGCTGAACGTCCGGATGCCTCCAGGCGGCAATATGTCCTCCAACTCCATGAATAAGTACACCAAATTTCAATTTTCTTTCCTTCGACATGATAGACCCTCCCTTTGATAAAGTTAAAAAACATATTCCCCATTTTCGGCATTGTTGTTATCTGACGAATTACCTTTTTCTAATTGTTGAGGGCTCAACAATTCAAATGACCTAAATCGTTCTTCTTTTTTTAAAATTGGGGTGTGTAAAATAAACTCATCTATTCCCAATTTAAGGTGAAGTTCATTTAAAATCTTAAATACATATGAAGGAGTCCCCGATACAATATTGGAATCCTGTTCTTCTAGTTTGTAAGGTTCTCCAGACTGCTTGCCAAACAATTCTCCTTGCTCCATTGTTAAAACTCTAACCGTTCTTCCACTCTGCAAAGTAACTTTCACAATTTTGCCGTAGTCCCTTGCTAGTAATTCAGCTTCTTGCTGTTCAGGAGCAGCTACGACGCCAATTCCCACCATAAACCTTCCTTTAGGAAAAAGTTCATGGTATATATTTGCAGCCCTTTCCAGTTCGTTATGGTCACTGTTAAAAAAGAGCCCATAAACAAACGGTGTTTCGTATTCAGCAGCCAGCTTGGCGCTCGATGCACTTGCACCAAGTAAAATTAATTCCGGCTTTATCGGAGGAAGAGGGGTTGCTTGAATACCCGCAAGTGGATGGGATTCTTCGACTGAATCTTCAATTAATTTTTTCAAAAAGGAAAAACGGCTTTCGAAATCACTTCCATCGTTTAATGTTCCATACTGGAGCGCCCTTGTTGACAGCGGAAGTCCTCCAGGTGCTTTTCCAATTCCTAAATCTACTCTCCCTGGCGCTAAATTAGATAACACATGGAAATTTTCTGCCACTTTGTACGGACTGTAGTGCTGAAGCAGAACACCTCCAGATCCGACCCGAATCGTCTTCGTATGTGCCAGTAAATAGGATATGAGTATTTCAGGTGAAGCCCCTGCTAGTTGATCCGTGTAATGATGTTCAGACAGCCAAAAACGTAAATACCCCCATTTTTCAGCATTTTTGGCCAAATTTACTGTTTCTTGTAAAGCTTCCGCCGCAGAGGTTTCCGGAAAGATAGGGCTTTGATCTAAAATGCTAAGCTCATAACTCATTTTTCTTCCTCCTATTTTCATTTCATACTTTTTCAGTATGAATAGTTCACATTAATTAGGATTAATCCTATCACCTAAATCCATCCATCTGCAATAGTTTCCATGATAGAAAAAATATAATATATTGATAGAAAATTTTAATGAAAACAATTTTTTACTACATACCTAATCCCCCATCTGTGATGGTCTGACGGGGGATTTAGGTCTATGCCATAATTAATGACCGTTATAGTCAGGGATTGCCTTGAAGAACATTCTTTCAAATAGTTCTTTCTCATCAGTAGTCGGTTCAAGAATTCCCTGCTCTTTTTGTTCTTTAATGAAGAATTTTACACTTTCCTCTGCTGTTAGCACACCAGGTTTCCAATGATATCCGCCAATCAGTTTTCCTGCTTCTTGAGCATCTACAGGAACATGTTTTGCATCTGCTACGATATGTCCCGCTTCACCTGTATTGTGACCTACCCAGTCTGCAGCTTTCAAAAGTGCTCGTGTTAAAGCAGCTGCTGTTTCAGGATCTTCTTTTGCCAGTCGTCCGTTGATGACAGAGTAGCAGCAATATCCAGATTTAAATGGTTCGTCATGAGCATTGCTCAGCAAGCGGTGAAATTTTCCTGTGTCAAGTGCCTTTTGAGCAGCCGGATCCCATGTAATAAATGCATCAATTTCCCCTTTTTCTGCTGCTGTGGCTAGCTGCGGACCAGGATATACTTTCCACTCAACATCTTTTTTTGGATCAATGCCCGCTTTCTTTAACTGAATAGTTAGAGTAATTTGCGGTCCTCCCCCTATTAAGTCGATCCCGATTCTTTTCCCTTTCAAGTCTTTAATTTCTTTAATACCTGAACTTTTCAAGGTTGCAGCTTGAATACATCCCGCATGCAAACCACCGGTCAACTTCACATCCAGTCCTTGTTCTATTGGTTTAAACCAGGCGAAATTCCCGACAGTCGCGTCCACTTTTCCGGAAGCAATTCCATTTTTCAGCGTTTCAAAATCCATTTTTACAAGCTCTACATCCAATCCTTCTTTCTCGAAGAAACCTTTTGTTTCTGCTGAGAATATTGGTGCTTCACATGGAGAAGTACCTGCGTGGGCTAAGGTTATTTTCTTGATTTTTTTATCCCCTTGTTGCTGATCACCTTGTGCAGTGGTTTGTCCTACATTCCCCCCTCTGCTTTGTTGTTCAGATTGACATCCTGAAAATACACTTATTCCAACAATCAGTCCTGCTGCAAAAAGCAATTTTGTCTTTTTTGATAATGTGTTTTTCATTTTCCTCTCCTATCCTCCCATTCTAAATTTTTTCGCTAAAATGATAGATTAGCCCTGATAGAATCGAATCGCCCCCCTGCCTTACATAAGATTTTAGAATTTTTATATCAAAGACCAGAGTTCGGTCTTAGCAAACTAATCAAAAAATTCGAAAGAATCAAATAACTATGTTGACATCCTCTTAAACTAAATTTATAGTAAACATATCTGAATAATATAATTTAGACATGGAAGTGGATAATTGATGAAAAAATCCATTCAAATCTTTCTGTTTAGCATATTTTTCCTGCTCATTAGCTTCACGATATACTCTCAGCTCTTTTCAAATCAGAACGATGAAAAAAGAGCATCGGGACAAACAGAACAAAAGGAATACCCGGATATAGGATACTTAGCTCCTTCCTTTTCCTTAAAAGGACTTGACGGTAAAACCCATGAGCTCAAGGACTATCTTGACAAGCCCGTTGTTCTTAACTTTTGGGCCTCCTGGTGTCCGCCTTGTATCGAGGAAGCACCCAATTTTGTCAAGTTGCACAATGAATACGGCAAGAATGTCCATATTTTGACTGTCAACTTGACCTCTATAGATGATTTACAATCTGCAAAAATCTTTGCGGAGGAGTTTGGATTTGTTTTTCCAGTGCTTCTTGATGAAGATGGAAGTGTGGCAAAACGATACCACATCAAGCCCATTCCAGCTACATTCTTCATTAATCAAGAAGGAACCATTGTCGACGGAGCATATGGCGGACTTACCTGGTCCGATTTAGAATCCCGAACCAAAGAATTAATCCAAACAGATTCTTCTGCATAGATAGCCTTTACGGCTGTCTTTTTATTATTGGATTGTAAATTGGAATGTTTGCATTTGGTGCGAATACAAAGTACTTACATGGGCAATGAGACTGTAAGTTCCAGCCTCTGAAAATTGTCCTTTAAGAGTATACGTTCCCTTAGAATCCGATTTTGTATTCATAAAAAGTGGTTCATTTAGTCCTTCCTTCCAAATTTCAAACACAACCTCTGCATCTGTAACAGATTTCCCCTTAGATGTTACTTTTACTGATAACGCAGCAGCCTCATTAACCTGAAGCTCTTTTGGATTCGTTGAGAATTCCATTGTTAGATCTGTTCCGGTTTCGGCCATCCCGCTCTCAATAGGCTCTGTAGACTTATCTTTTTTTTGTAAATCACCCGATGCTTTATTTTCAGAACAACAAATCAAAAAGACACTTAACGAACATATAACGAAAAAAGTGAAAATTAATTTTATTTTTTTCATGGGTGAAACCTCTTCAATTTTCGATTAAATGGTATATTCCGGTTGCGGTATGTCAGGGACAATATGCAAAGTTTCCAATATTCTTGATCTATACTCAAAAAACTCAACACTGTTTCTCAATCTTGGGCGGGGCAAATCAATTTTGATAATTTCTTTGATTTTAGCCGGCCTTGGCGTCATGACAATAACACGGTCGCTTAAATAGACTGCCTCGTCAATATCATGGGTGACGAAAACCATCGTTGTTCCCCGCTCTTTCCAAATGCGCAAGATTTCATCCTGCAAATTCATTCTTGTAAATGCATCCAATGCACCAAGGGGCTCATCAAGAAGGAGGACCTTAGGATGATTAACAAGGGCTCTTGCTAATGCCACCCGTTGTGCCATCCCTCCCGAGAGCTGATGAGGATAAACTTTTTCAAATCCTTTTAATCCAACCAAATCAATAAATGTATCTACTTCTTCTTTTTTGTTCTTCAGAAGTCCCCTTGCCTGAAGGCCTGTTGCCACATTATCCCACACTGTTTTCCATGGAAACAGGGTAGGATCCTGAAATACAAGGCCGCGGGAATAATGAGGACCCTTAATTTCTTCACCATCTAAGGCTATGCTCCCCGTTGTAGGGTAATCTAAGCCTGTGATAAGGCGTAATAATGTAGATTTCCCACATCCGCTTGGACCGATAAGGGAAATAAATTCCCCTGGTTCAATTTCTAAATTCACTTGATTTAAAGTAACGATTTTTTGTTTTGCATTGTCTTCAAATATTCGTGACACATTGTGAATAGAAATATGTCCACCTTTTTCCGATCTTACCATTTCATCATCCCCTTCTGATAAATCAAGATGCGATCTCTGATTTTAAAGAATATTGCAATAATACAGGAAAATAAAACTGCCATAATCAACAATGCTGCGTACACCTTGTAATATTCCGCCCATCCTTGTGCCCATTGTATATACCAGCCCAGTCCTGCCTTAACCCCAAGCATTTCAGCAACAATTAAGGTGACGAATGAAACTCCAAGTCCCATAAACAGCCCTACAAAAATAGATGGGAAGGCCGATGGAATAGCTACCCGAAGAATTAAGTATCTTTCATTTGCCCCAAGTGTTTTTGCAACTTCAAAATAGGAATTGCTTACGCTTGCAACACCAGTCCATGTCATAATAGAAACAGAAAACCATGTACTTAGCGCAATCAAGAATGTACTTGCCGAAAAACTGTTTGGAAAAACAACCAACACAACAGGAATCCATGCAGTTGCTGGTACCGGTCCGATTAAACGCAAAAAAGGATTTACCCAATAACGGAATTTTTGATACCAAGCCAGCAGAATACCTGTTATGAAACCGACCAATGCCCCGATCAAATACCCGATAAATAAAAGTCTCAAGGAATGAAGAGTACTAATAGCTAGTAAACCTTTATCTTTAATGATTGCTTCAAAAATCTTAACCGGTGATGGAAAAAAGGGCATCGGCAAGAGATTCAATTTTTGCGTAATGATCTCCCAAACAATTAAAATCACAAACACAAAAGTTAGAAATGGCGATTTGTTCTCCAGCCAGTTAAAAACTGATTTATTAGAAAAACCAACGGCAATCAAAACAATAGAGAAAAATAAAACAATTAATAAAAGCCAGCTATATTGAGGCTGCACAGAGATGATCTGTTTATCAGGCAAAAATTGATGTTGAATAAGCGTGATGATGATAACAACTGGTAGTAAAGCGACTTTCGTTTTTTCCCTAATGGATAAAGGTTTTTTATCCTCTGTTTTCAAGGAAATTTTTTCAACTGCTTCTACATTCATTTGTATCCTCCTTTGTTCTTGTAATGGATAACATTTGGATCACCTTGATGATTATTTTTATACGGATCCTCATCTCCTTTTACAAAAATTATTCCTATTTTTCAGGTACGAATAATTTGTTTTAGTCGATTTTTAGACTTATCCTATCATCAAATCCTTTGAGTAGCAACATATTCCATGATAGAAAGAATTTTTGTTTACCAAAAAAAAATCTATTAATCTCGCAAAAAACGTTTAATAACGTTGTTTTTAAAACCAATCTGAAAGATCTGTTTTAAATAAAAGAACTGCAACAGGTAAAATGGTTAACAAGCCTGAATGTTAGCTGCGGAAAAAAATGATAAAAGTGAGAGTTTTCTAGTGGAATGAAAGCGAAACAACATAAGGGCATTGTACATGATCTGGATAGTTGAGAAGTCAAATGCAGTTAAATTATCATTAAGGAAATAGTTCAATGTTAATAAGAATCATAGCTTTTCTGGCAATGATGCTTAGTATGATACAATATGGAATTAGTCTAACGAACCGCATTATACTGAAACCTTTTCAGATTTTTTTAATAATCTCATAGCAATTAACAAGAAAGTTAATTGATTTCTCAGAAGAATTATAAAAACCCCCACTCTTGTTCATGATTATCTCACGGATCCCAGAACAGCCAAAAACCCTTTTAGTAAAGATAAATTACTAATATGAAGACTAATTGAGAGAATACAAGAATTAAGGAGGAGCCTGAACAAACGTTCAAATATTAATGAAGGAAATCAAAGGCATTAAAAATAAAATGGAAGAAACTAGAAGGAATCTTAAAAATGGAGAATCTCAATTTAACGAAAACACAAAACTGGCAAAAACCATTTACTCATTAACTTTCGCTAGGGAGTAGCGGACACTATGCTTGAGGTTTCTATCATATGTGTAAATTCGCTGCTAAATTAAACTTGATTGAATAAGCTGTCAATTCTTTACGTGTGTGATCAACACAACTTTAATTTTGCCTCTCCTTTTGTACCAATTTTTACCTAAATCAGTATTTGTGAAATGCAACTTCATTTTCTAATCTCGAAAGGAAACTGCCACAAATTTCCTATTTTCCAAATATAATCACCACTCTGAACAAAATTTATGGTAATATATTGAATATTGCAGCATGTTTATTTTACATTTTAGCTACTGCACTATTTATCGCAATAAGAGGCAGGATACTGCCACTCTAATTAGAGTAAACGAAAATCAAGAAGCAATAAATAGACAATAAAAGGTTTGTTTCACTTTTCTCATAGTCACAGCAAAATCGTGATGCTCATCCAATAGCGAAACATTTTAAAAACATGGCTTGTACTCTATATAACACCTTGTCCATGAATCTTTGGCATTTTTCTCGATGGATGGCAAGCGGTTGAAGTCTAGACTTGCCGCTATTTTTGTATTATCAAAAATTGAGGTGCTTGTCTCGTTTTTTTTGTGCACATTTTCACAAATAAATTCAGTTTGACTTGTTACATTAATTTTTGAAGCAAGGTTTCACTTATATTTTTTACACTTTTTCAACTGTGCCTTGCTTGTAATACTTGAACTTTGTTATTTTTTCTGTTCTTAAACAAACCGTGCCTTCATTACATCTGTCAATTTCCCAGCCGGTTGTAATAGAAATTGGCTGATTTCTCGGAGTAATTATTCGCGATTTTGCCTTACATGTTTGTAACCAGTAGGGCAGGAAAACTTGAATTAAATAGTTTATCTATAGGTTTATTTGATCATAATAACGGAAGTAAGGAAAATGATTTGAACATTTTCCCTTTGTATCATTCAACAAATTGAACGTCTAAATTTGTCGTTTTATACAAAAAGAAATTGAAATATAGTATGATAAAATTTATTCAAATCTAAATGTAAGCGTCACAATTTGATTATCAAGAGGAGTTGCGGGGAATAATAACTTAAATTTTTCGATCATGAAATCTGACATATGATGACCTTCGCAACAGAACATTGAAAGGGATTTCATTTATAAACTTAAGGAGGAACGATCATGGAAAATCAGCTGCAAAGAGGTTTAAAAGAAAGACATATTACACTGATTGCATTAGGTTCTGCAATCGGAGTCGGGCTGTTTTTAGGATCTTCAAGCTCAATCAAGCTGGCAGGTCCCGGTATAATGTTATCCTACCTTTTCTGCGGAATCATTTTATTTTTCATTTTAAGAGCGTTAGGAGAAATGGCTGTCCATCATCCCGTTGCCGGTTCATTCAGCCAATACGCCAATGATTATCTTGGTAATCTGGCAGGATATATTACAGGGTGGAATTATTGGTTTGTATGGGTCATTACTTGTATGACCGAGCTGACAGCCGTTGGAATCTATATGGAATTTTGGTTTCCGGAGGTTCCGCGATGGATTTGGATTCTGGCAGCATTAATCATCATGATGAGCTTTAACTTTCTTCAAGTCAGTGCTTACGGTGAGTTGGAATTCTGGTTTGCCCTAATCAAAATTATTGCGATTATCTTTATGATTATTATTGGCTTAGCCATGATTTTGTTCGGATTCGGCAATAACGGAGTTCCTACAGGAATCAGCAATTTGTGGGAGCACGGTGGCTTTCTTCCTAACGGTCTTGAAGGTGTCTTAATGTCATTTCAAATGGTTATGTTTGCCTTTCTAGGAATCGAAATGATCGGCGTAACAGCCGGTGAAGCAAAAGATCCGGAAAAAACGCTGCCTAGAGCCATTAATTCTACTTTACTTCGTATATTAATTTTTTATGTGGGTGCGTTGTTTGTCATTTTGTCCATTTATCCGTGGAATGAAATCGGGACAAGTGGAAGCCCCTTCGTTTTAACCTTTGACAAAATCGGTATCCCGGCCGCAGCAGGCATTATCAACTTTGTCGTTTTAACCGCTGCCCTTTCCTCCTGTAATACAGGAATTTTCAGTTCGGGACGTATGTTATACAACCTTTCCCATAATGGACAAGCTCCGAAGGCATTTGGCACATTAAACAAAAAAGGCGTTCCTTTTAGAGGGGTTATGGTTACATCAGCCGTTTTATTATTCGGAGTTCTGCTCAACTATTTAGTACCGGCTAAAGTATTTACTTGGATTGCATCTATCTCAACATTTGGCGCTTTATTGACTTGGTTTATTATTTTATTAGCACAATGGCGATTCCGAAAATCGATTACACCTGAACAACAAAAAAATATCAAATTTAAAACCCCGCTATACCCGTTATCCACTTTCATTGCAGGGGCGTTTCTCATATTTGTCGCAATTCTGCTCGGCTACTATCCAGACACAAGAATCGCCTTAATAGTCGGTCCGCTTTGGGTTGCCATTTTAGTCATTGCATATTACGCTGCCAACTTGAATAAAAGACAAAACGAAGCTGAAGTGAAAGAGACTTGATCGTTTTGGACAGCGGTTCGCTATCGAATGTCTTACTTTTAAAAATGCGGTTTACAATTTTCTAACCGCCTGATCAATCGTTAAGAGGCCCCCATCTCTGATAGGGGTTCTCTTTTCGTTTTGATCTGGTATCTTTCGAAAAGGAGTCTATATTTTCAAACGATCTTTCAAGCTGCATTTAAAACTTTTTAAGGGGGACTGCAAATTTTTGAATAGTTCAATTACATTTATTAGGTTTACAGGCTATTAGCCATAATAAAGCCGAGGAAGCGATGACACTTGGAACAAATTATTCAATACCTGCAACACTTAATTCCATCATTTCGGAACGATACTGTCTAAATGTTGACGAACAGCCTCTTCGGTCATTTCGCCGGTAATTTTATCCACGATTTCTCCCTTTTCATTAATGAGAAAAGTAATCGGAAGGGTTTGAACTTTGTATAGATCGGCTGTATCTCCTTTCCAATCCAACAAAACGGGAAAACTCAATCCTTTTTTAGATACGAATTGATCCACTAATATTCTTGGTTCACCTACATCAACGGCCAGAATTTCAATTCCTTTATCTTTATATTCTTTATAAGCCGATTCCAAATACGGCATTTCTTTTTCACAAGGAGGACAATAGGTTGCCCAAAAGTTAAGCAGAACCCCTTTTCCTCGATAATCTTCTAAATTGACTTCATTCCCTTTTAAATCAATTAAAATAAAATTAGGAGCAAGGGTTGTTCCAGTTGAAGCAGTTGCTCCTTTGTCCTTAATAAAATTACTATAAATTGCGTAACCAATTCCTAAAACTAATATGGAAGCGATGCCCCCCCGTATGAATAGCACCACCTGTTTTCTTTTATTATTCATTTAAATAGTCTGACTCCTTTCACTCCGTTAAATGAAATGAGAGAATGGGCATTTCATGAAGGCCTTGATAATCGACATGAGCAATCACTTGATGTTCACCTGGCTCAACAAATTTCACATCTAATTGATAGATTCCATCTTCGTTTGGCTCAACAGGCAATCTGCCGAAAGATACTCCATTTTCGATCACTTCAAACGTAACTTTGGCTTCTTTGCTCACATTTTCAGTCCCGTATGTCACTTTTGAAGTAAATGTCACTTTTTCATTCAGCTGAATCTGTTTTGGATCACTTTCTAATGTCACTTTTAATTGTGGCTCTTCACTATTTTTTTGTTGATTAGCTGAATTGGAACATCCAGCCAACAATAGCATGAACAGAACAAGAACCGTAACTATTATTCGCATCATACTACTCCTTTATGGAACGAAGACTCTTCCTTTTCTCATCAGCGCATTGCCGGGAAAAAGAAGAGTCTTACAATTATTATATTTTTTTAATTGGCTTCATTTTTTAAATTTGTCCAGAACAACAGACGCTTTTTGATTTTTTCAAAAACGATCATGGTAATCAGAATGACAATACTATTAAAAATAATTCCTGCCAGAACTAAATCATATTGAGTAAAATCGGTGTAATACTGTATAAAGCGACCCATTCCTGATTCAGCACCAAACATCTCTACCATTATTAAGACAATAAACGCGAATGCGAGAGATGTCCCGACTCCATTCAAAATTAACGGCGAGCTTGCTGGAAGAATCATTTTCAAAAACAAGTCTTTTCCCTTCAATCCGATTGTTTTTGCATTGTCCCAGTATGGTTTGTCTATTAAAAGCACCCCTTGAATCGTGCCGAGAAAAATAGGCCAAAACGTTGCAATGAATAAGATAAAAATCGAAGCCGATTTAAAAGATGGAAACAATGCAATTGCATACGGAACAAACAATGTCGGCGGAAGCGGGCTGAAAGTCTGGAAAAACGGCTCTAAAATGGCACGGAATCGATGATGCAAACCAAAGTATAAACCGCCGCCAATCCCTAATACGAGCGATAACACAAAACCAGGAACTAATAACCCCATTGAACTGACAAACCCTTGCAACAATTCCTTAATGGCTTTCACAAACGCTATGACAACAATTTCAGGAGATGGAAAAATAACTGGATCAAGCAATTCAGTGAAATTTGTAATGTAAATCCATAGCCCAAGAAGGGCTACGGCGATCAGAGTTGAATAAATATAAACATGTAAAAACTTTTTCACAGTATCTCTCCTCCCCTATAAATTTTGTTTTTTAAATCTTTCTAATACCTTTTTGTAATATTCATCATTTGGATTTTCTTTAATTAGTTCGTCTAATGCCTGTTCATAAAAAGTCAGATTCAAATGAGAATTAACATCGATTTTCTTTGCATCCTCTTCTTTCACATATCCAATTTTTATCATTCTTTCCCACACTTCTAAAGTTTCTTTTTTATTCGGATCAGCTGAGTTAATTAAATGCGGCTCATTAACAATTTCATTAATCTGCTCTTTAGGTAAATTTTTAAATCTGTCTAATGAAGCTTCTAGATTTTTTTCAGGGCTTTCCAATTTCACACGTTCAGCTTTAATGAGGGCCTTCATAAATTTTTTATAAGCAATTGCTTGATCATCTGAAATCTCGCCTCTTACCGTCACACGGCAGCAAGCAGCATTTTTATCCAGATCATTAATCCATAGAATAGGAGCTAAACCTAATTTCAATGTTTTTGTTAAATGAGCTGTACCCGATACCCCGACATCAATTTTCCCTGTTTTTACAGCCTCAAGTATGGCAGACAACGTTTTAAATTCTACAAATTTTACATCCTTATGGATATCAATGCCTGCTTTCTGAAGCTCCGATTTAAAGTAAACATCATTCGTATGCAAAGGTATAGAACCTATTGTTTTTCCTTTAAAATCTTGTAACGTTTTATATTCGTCCTTATGTTCTTCTTTTACAACAATCGGATGTCCACCTTCCATATGACCGCCAATCAGCTCAAAATTTGAACCTTGGGCAATAAAATTCAGCGGAGCAGTTGAACCGAAAGTTAAGCCGATATCAATTTTTCCTGCCTGCAATGCATTTAATCCGTCTGCTGAACTTTGAAATGGCACCATTTCCACTTTTAAATTCTCTTCTTCAAAAAATCCTTGATCGATGGCAATATCCGCAAGAGGTGCACCATATATTGAACCATAACCAACTTTTAACTCATATGTTTTTTCGTTATCCTTCTCTTCAGCTTTTTCACTTGACGATGCATTTTGTTTTGATGCTGCTTCATTTGCAGTTTCTTTACCGCCGCAAGCGGATAAAATTAAAATAGCTGATAAACCAATCCCGATTAGCCAATTTCTCTTTTTCATTTTTTTCCTCCTTTAATACACTCCAACTATATACTCTAAAAATTCATGTGTCTTTGTAAGGAATACGGTATAATTTTTTTTACAGATTTTAAGACATTATTTGTTTAAATTCCTGAACCATCCACAAGAGCTTCCTTACTTTCCTCTAATTTGTCGAAAATGCCTTGGTTCATGACACCTAAAACATAATCTCTGAATTTTACAAATTCTAAGCTTTGATATAGCTGTTTCCGATTTCTCGGCTTAGGAAAAGGAACGTCAATCACTTCCGCAATTCTCCCTGGCGGCCCCGGGGTAAACATGACAATGCGGTCCGCTAAGAAAATCGCTTCTTCTGCATCATGTGTGACAAACACAATGGTTCTCTGCTGTTCCCTATTCACTTGAAGGATTAAATTTTGCAAATGTATTCTTGTCAACGGGTCAAGTGCCCCGAATGGTTCATCCATGAACATCAAATCTGACCCTATTGATAATGCTCTCGCAATCGCCGCACGCTGGCGCATCCCGCCGGACATTTCCCCTGGATATTTATCAACAGCATGACTAAGCTGAACTAATTCCAAATAACTTTGGGCCAAGTGTTCTAATTCCTTTTTTGTTTTTGATTTTTTCAGCTTTTGCCTTAATGCCAGAATGACATTTTCTTTCGCTGTCAGCCAAGGAAATAGCGAGTAGTCCTGAAAAACAACAGAGCAATCTGGTATAGAGTCAGTAAGTAATTGATTATTGACGAAAATTTCTCCTTTATTAGGCCGGGATAATCCGATTAGCAATCGTAGAAGTGTACTTTTTCCCGAGCCGCTCGGTCCCATAAAGACGATAAATTCTCCTTCTTTTATCGTTAAATTAATATCTTGCAGGATTTCTAAGCCGTCGTACTCAAAATAAATGGATTTAACTTCAATTTTATTTTGGTCTGCGATTTCCTTTTGCTCTGCGCTACGATTAAGAACCATTGCCATTTTTGATCCACTCCCTCAGTTGATTTTAAATTTTAAAATTACTGATTGTTCTGTGATCCCTTCCTTTAACTGCTAACTAACCAATTTTACAAACAACTTCACTTTCACAATTTCGTTTTCGGCCTTTGAATTCCGCAGTCAGTTTGCCCCGCCAAACCGCACTTCATTTTCACGATTTCGTTTCCAACCCTGTCCTCCTTTTTCCTATAATTCTTCTTTTTTTAACAACGATCTGAAGTTTGCCGAAATTGGCGACTTCTTTTTCACGGTAAACCATGAGTAAATGAAACTGACCACACATAAAGCAAGAACAATCCAAGGAAAATAGCTTACCGGTTCCGGCTGACCGGGCTGCACCATCGCCCAAATAGGGATAAGAATACTGAGCAAGCCTAATGATGGAAACAAATATTTTTTATGAAAAGGCCATTTTTCTTTTTTATAAAATATAACTGCAAGATTTAATAAAGAATAAATGAGCAAGAGCGGGATCGTGCCAATTGTACTGAGATAACCGAATGCAGTTACCCATCCTTTACTAAGCAAACCAATTAAAATCGCAGCCAACATTCCTAAGATAAAAAGAAGTGTCAGTGTGCCGATAGGCGTCCCCCATTTTGAAACCCTTGATAATTTTCTATAAATTAATCCTTCTCGAGCTGAGTTAAACGCAATTCGGGAGAAGCCGTTCAAGCAGGCGATGGTCATTCCAAGTATGCTAGTGAATCCTGCAATAATAGCTAATACAGAAAAGCTGCCTAAATACTGATTAGAAAGATCAATAAACGGATTAGTACTTTTAACTAAATCGTCAATATGATTCGAAAATCCTTGAATAATACTATAATTGACAAATATATAGAAGACCGACATGATCGCAATGCTTACGAGAACTGCACGAGCAGTATTTCGTTTTGGATTATCCGTTTCTTCTGCCAAAGCAGCTGAGTTTTCAAAGCCAATAAACAAATAGATCGCAAGCGGAAAGGCTAAGCTAAGTCCTGCTATGCCATTCTGAATTGAAGAAAATGCAAAAGGCTTTAAAGATAACGGCGCTGGCGGATGCAATAAAACTAACACTGAAACGAAAACAAGGACTGCAACCTCAATGAATAATGCCACCGCAGCAATTTTAGTCGAACTATAAATTCCCACCACTGTAATGGCCCAAACGATTAAACCTAAAATAATAGTAGGGACGATCCAATGAATGTGAATGTTATATAAGGCTAGTGAATCAGATGTCCATCCCCCAAGCTCAATAAATGCTGAGCCGGCTAAAAAGATAGTACCGATTAAAAAAACAAGTGAAGCTGTAGTGCCGACAATATCACCAAAAGTCATACTAATATACTTGATGAGCGATCCGCTGCTAGGATGAATTTTTGAAAAATTTGTTAAGCTGAGCCCAACCATTGTGATCGCTACTGTAGCAAGTAAGAGTGTTAACGGAGATCCAATTCCCGAAGCCGCAAATATAACTGGGAATCCATAATATATTGCTGCCGCTGGAGCCATTTGCGCCAGCGTAGAACTTATGGCATCAAAAGCAGTTAGTTTTTTCTTTGGTTTCAGCTGGATTTTTAAATTTTCTTCCATTTCTCCACCTCCTCATAGTTTTTATTCAAAAGTAGTTTTTAATAGGGTTTCAAACTTGCGCCTCAATAGGCTGCGTCATTTTTTCCTTATCCCGTACGAAAGGGAAATGGAATCCCCCTTCCGTCGAAATAATGTAAAACTAAAATTCGATCGGACACTTGCTTTTGTGTACCTATAAGCGCCGTTAAATTGGCTTTCAATTTTATCCAAGATCGTTTTCCGAGCTTCTTCTCAGAGCTTGCATCTCCATTGCATAAAATCGCTGGGCTTCTTAACCAGCATATCTTTCATTTCAGCATCTTTTCTAGCAGCAGAGATGCGTTGTTCCAAGCTTACTTGAATGAAGTTTGACTTGATGAAGCATTTTATTCATTTCTCCTTCCTGAAATATAATTATTCATATATATTTAGTCGAATTTTTGAGTAAAAATCTCGGTAAAATCTATACTTCTCAGTGTAATTATTTTTTCTGCAACAGGCACCCGAGGTTTCGATATTTTGCACCTATATGATTTTCTGATAAACGAGAATTTCCTTTTCCAAATAATTTCTCTCGAAGAGTTCCTTCTTCATAATCTTTTTTCAACAAACCTCGTTTCTGAAGTTCAGGCACTACGAGATCCACAATATCCTTAAATGTTCCTGGTGTAATTGCATAAGCCAAGTTAAATCCATCAATATCAGTTTCATCAATCCATTCTTCAAACGTATCAACAATTTGTTCAGGTGTTCCAACTATCACTGGTCCCATGCCGCCAATGCCTGCGAAATTTGCCAGCTCGCGAACGGTCCATTTCTTATTTGGGCTTGCCTTTGTTAGTGATTCAAGCATGGATCTAACGGCATTTGTCTCAATGTATTCAATTTCTTGATCAGGTTCATATTTAGAGAAATCCACTCCCGACCAGCCGCTCAGCAAGGAAAGTGCTCCTTCATAACTGATATATTGGGATAAATCCTCATATTTAGCCCGCGCCTCTTCCTCCGTCCGGCCAACGATTACCGTCATTAATGCAAACACTTTAATGCTTTGAGGGTTTCTTCCCAATGAAGCTGCCTGAGCTCTTAAATCCTTGACATATAAAGTGATCGCTTCCTTTCCAGGAGCAGAAATAAAGGTGCATTCTGCATGTTTAGCAGCAAACTGACGGCCTCTAGTTGAACCTCCAGCCTGATACAAGACAGGAGTTCTTTGCGGCGACGGTTCACATAAATGTATACCAGGCACATGAAAATATTTACCGTGATGGTGAATTTCATGAACCTTTGTCGGATCTGTAAAAATTCTTTTTTCTTTATCTTTTATGACCGCATCATCTTCCCAGCTGCCTTCCCATAATTTATAACAAACTTCGATATACTCTTCCGCAACATTGTATCTTTCCGAATGGATAAATCGATCTCCAATATCAATATTTCTTGTCCCGCTTTCTAAGTACGAAGTCACAATGTTCCAAGCAATCCTTCCTTTTGTTAAATGATCCAATGTGGACATCCTGCGTGCAAACGTGTAAGGATGTTCAAATGTTGTCGAGCATGTAATTCCAAAGCCTAAGTGTTGCGTTGCGTTCGCCATCGCCGAGACAAGCATCATCGGATCATTTACGGGCACCTGTGTCGCTTCACGTACTGTTGTAGTTTTATCTCCCCCGTACACATCATAGATCCCGATTACGTCAGCAATAAACAGGCCGTCAAACCGACCTCTTTCCAAAGTTTGAGCCAATTCAACCCAATAATCTATATCCTTATAACGATACGACTGATCTTCAGGATGTACCCATAAGCCTGGTGATTGATGGGCCACACAATTCATATCAAACGCATTTAAATAGATTCGTTTTTTCTTCATGTTACTTACCTCAAACTCTCATTTTTTATTGGTGTTAAAAAGTTGCTGTTAAACAAAACAGAGACCCATTTCCAAGCTAAATTAAACTTGAAAAAGAGTCTCTGGTTGTCCAGTCAACTATCATTTATTTTTCAATGTTTATTCTATTTTAGAATAATTTGATGTAAAAGAAGGAGGCACCCCATTTCAAGATAAGTTTCAACTTGAATTGAGAGCCTCCGGTTTTCCAGTCAGCTTATTTAAATTTTCAAAATCTTTAATGAGATTTTAAAACCAATTAAACCTATCTGTCAAGTTACTTTTATGAAATTTTTTTCTTGTATTTCTATCATAATTGCTTTTATTGATCCGATTTTTCATCAGCATCAACTTTTTATAGTCTTTGTACAAATAATAATAAATAAAGATAGATTAGGAATGAATGTTTCAATCCAACTTGAACGAAGACACTGTATATTCACCTTTTAAGATATGTAAAAAAGGCACTTAGTATGTAAACCAAGTGCCTCCAGTGTTCTGGTCGGAAATCTAATTATTCATATGCGAATAAATTAACATGCCAACTTTTTGTTGTCAAGATTATTATATTTTTATAGTTTAATATGTCGTTGTATCTGCATAAGACGATAGAGGATTTCTATTTTCATGCAAAAGCAATAAGCTTTTTGCATAAGGAACCTATCCCTCTAATGAAATTTTTTCTTGTGATTTATTCAACGAAACATTTGTGTCAAAAAATAAATTTAAAATCTTTTCACGTATTTTTACAAAATCACGGCTATTTCTGTCTCGCGGTCTTGATAAATAAACTGGAATCGTCTTTTGGATGCGGCCTGGTTTTTTGGACATGACAATCACCCTGTCACCTAATAACACAGCTTCATCAATATCATGAGTCACTAAAATCATAGTAACATTGGCCTGTTCTCGTATTCTTAAAATTTCATATTGCATTTGAATCCGGGTCAGTGCATCCAGCGCCCCAAAAGGTTCATCGAGCAAAATAATGCTGGGCTTTTTTACTAATGTACGCGCCAATGCAACCCGCTGAGACATACCGCCTGAAAGCTCTCCGGGCCTTGCTTTTTCGAATCCCTTTAATCCGACTAATTCAATATATTCATTCACTAGTTTTTCACGTTCAGATGCAGGCACTTTTTCAAGACCAAAGGCTATATTTTGCTTAACAGTCATCCAAGGAAACAGCCGATGATCCTGAAAAACCATGCCTATGTCGGCTCTTATACCTTTTATATTTTGATTATCAATGGCAATCGTTCCTTCAAAAGAGCTGTCAAGACCAGCAATTATTCGCAATAACGTACTTTTTCCGCATCCGCTGGATCCAACAATGGTCAAAAATTCGCCTTCTTGAACCTCTAAATTGATATCATCTAATACGTTTAACGTATTCTTTCCTTGATTAAATGATTTTGACAAATTAGTAATCTTTATTTTCGGTTTCGCTACCTGAAACTGAACGTTTTCCTTTATTGGCATGTAAGCAACCTCCTAAGATTTAATGCCTGCTTGCCAAGACAGGATGCGCTGCTGGATAAACTTAACAACAGCATCCATTGCGACTCCAATTATCCCAATCATGATCATTCCAATGATCATGGCATCGGGCTGGGAAAGCTCCCGGCCTTGTGTGATTCGGTAACCGAGTCCTGAATCGGAAGCAATCAATTCCGCAGCGACCACAGCCATCCAAGCCGCTCCTAATCCCAATCTAAGCCCAACAAATATAGAAGGCAATGCAGCAGGAAAAATCACGTTAAATAACGTTCTTCTTTTGCTTACTCCCATCAGTTTTGACACTTCCAGAAATCCTTTAGGCACTCCTTCGATTCCTTGAATTGTATTTAACAGGATGGGGAAAAAGGCGCTTTTAAAAATAATAATGACTTTAGAAGTTTCACCGATACCAAACCAAAGAATAATGATCGGGATCCAGGCTAATGGCGGAATTACTCTGATCGCATTCAGAATTCCAGCAAAAAATTGATCGACTCTAGCAAATAATCCCATTAATACCCCGAATAGCAGACCAAAGAAAACCGCTAAGGAAAAGCCTTGCAGCATTCTTTTGACACTTGCCCATGAATCCTGCAAAAGGGTTCCATCCTCTATAAATTGAACGATTGTGTGGATAACCGTTTTCGGAGATGGAATTAGGTATGGTGCAATCAATTCACGTTCCGTCAAATAAATCCAAAGAAAAACAAGCAGGAGCGGCAAAACAACCGGCAAAATATAATACTCATACGTTTTTTTCATATCTAACCACCTCAGTTGCATAAACAGGATAGAAGGCTTTTAAGACAAAGCCTTCTACAAAAGCTACTGATCTTTTAGCATCCAATCTTTTATGGCAAAATCATTTTTAATCAATCCTTGTTTTACTAAAAACTTTTTCGTTCCTTCCAATAATTCCAATCCCTCTTTCGGGAAGTTCTCTTCTCGAATATTGTTAAGAGGGAGGCTTTCCTTCACAACATCTAAGTCCTGTTTGGTCACTTCAGCCACATATTGATAAAATTCTTCTTGATGTTCTTTTAAATCTTTTACTGCCCTTTCACGGGTATCTGTCCATACTGATAAAAACTCCGGATTCTGTTCTAAAAATTTTTCTGACGCAATGGTGACAGATGTTCCGGTTAAATGCGGTGTCGTTTTACTTGCTTGGTGAAGCAAAGGAAAACCAAGTTTTACATGTTTTGGACCCATATATGTTGGAAATGCATATGCTTGAATATCGCCGCGCTCCAAAGCGGCAGCGGCTTCTGGCGGAAGTAAATGAACAATTTTTACATCTTCAAGCAGATTATTTTCTTCCAATAGACCTGTTAAATAACGGAACATATAAGATCCATTTGATGTTGCTACTGTTTTTCCTTTTAATTCCTCCAAGGAAGATACTCCATTTTTCTTATTAGTAACTAACCAAATATCTTGAAAAATATTAGCAAATCCTATTAATCTTGTTTTTTGTCCTGAGCTTCTCGCCAATAAAGCAGGTGTATCACCTAAAATTCCTACATCAATTTCTCCTGAAGCCATTGCTTCGTTTAGGTTAGGGCCGTTAGGAAAAGAAAAATATTCAATATTTGTAATTCCAATTTTCTTTAATTCTTCCTGCAAAAATCCTTTATTAAGCGCCCACCCTTCAGCTCCTGAAACGGCAGGTTTGTCCTTGTCTTTGTTTCCGGTTGAGTTAATATATCCGAGCCTTAATGTTTTTCCTTTCTCCTCAACCCCTGCATTAGAATGATTCTCCGTTTCCGCATTTTTGTTTGTAGAAGTATTATTGGAACTGCACGCTGTTAAAAGTGCAAAAATTGCTATAAAGAATATGAAGGATTTTTTCTTTGATGATTTTCCCATTCTAGTCACACTCCGCTAGGCAAATAAAATTTATAAGCTGGGTCTTGGGCAGCGACCGGTTTTTGTCCCTTCTGCCATCCCATGTTTGTTCGATAACTTCCTACTAAACCTGTTGTTAATAATTCCTGCTCAGAAATTTCTACGGCCTCATCAGCGTTTGGAGCTACATAAAGTGCATCAACAGGGCAATACAATTCACACATATAACACGTTTGGCAATCATCCTGCCTTGATATAACGGGTACCTCTCCCTTTCTTTTTTCAAACACGTTAGTGGGGCAAATATTGACACAAAGATTGCATTTTACACATCGTTCCTCAAGCAGAACCTGTATCAATTTTCTTCCTCCTTATACAGTCTGGAAATTATGAGTATCAGCAGTCACTTTTATTTCGTCTAAACCGCTCGTGATCAGACGATGCTGCTGGTTTTCATCAATCTTAGGAAAATCAAGCCGTTTATGCATGCCTCGAGTTTCTTTTCGCTCTAGTGCTGCTGTGTACATCCAACGGGAGGTGGCTAACATTGCGGCTGCTTCCCGAACCCTTACGATATTTCCTTTATTTTCCTTCAGACTTGTTTTTGCTTCATGCCATATTGAATGAAGCCGCTGCAAGGAGGAGGATAACTTTTCTTCTGTTCTAAACAAATTAATATCAAAAGGCATCACTTCCGCTTGAACATGCCGAATCACCTCATTTGCATCAAGACCATTATGACTTGTGCGCTGTTCGTTTATTCCAATGACTTGTTTTCTTGACAAGGTTCTATCCAGATTATTTCGATTAAAGGAAAGGGCATACTTCGCTGCTGCTTCCCCGGACCAATAGCCAGAGGAAATGGCCCATGCAGCATTGTAGCTTCCCCCTCCTGTAAATCCGCCGCAAATCAATTCTCTAGTCGCAGCATCACCTGCGGCAAATAATCCGGGAACTGATGTTGCACAAGTTTCATCAATAATCCGGATGCCGCCGGTGCCCCTTACTGTCCCTTCTAACCGTAATGTCACTTCAAAGCGATCCTCAAAAGGATTAATGCCCATTCGATCGAATTGAAGGAAGAAATTCGGTTGGGCAATTCTCATCCACTTTTGTAGCTCAGGGTTATCCTTCGCCTTATCCAGCTGTGCAAACACTTTTTTTCCTTTCTGCAATGTTTTGGCAATGATCGAACGCCCTTTATGTGAACCCGCCCCTTCAATAATGGTTCCATCTTCATAAGTGAAAGAAGCCCATTGATAAAAAGCTGTTTTTGTAATGGAAGAAAATTTTGGAGTAATGGCATATGCATTGGAAAATTCCATGCCTGAAAACTCAGCACCAGCTTCTGAAGCCAATAAGTACCCATCACCAGTTAATACATTGCATCCTAACGCCTTGCTTAAAAAGGCGCATCCGCCTGATGCGATAACGATAGAACTGGCTTGAACAGACCAGGTTTCTCCAGTTTGTGTATTGACGCCCGCAGCTCCGGCAACTCCATTGCTGTCATACAAAAGCTCCAGCGCAGGGCTGTGATCTAAAATTTTTACCTTCGATTTCACCAATTTTCTTCTCATCAATCTCATATATTCAGGTCCTTGAAGGCTTCTCTTATGTACTACGCCATTTTCATCTACTGGAAAAGGATATCCCCACTCAGCAAGCTGATTGACACTTTCATATGTTTGTTCTAGTACCCTTTTCATCCATTTCCGTTCAGAAAGAAACCCTCCTAAGGCTTCACGGCTTCTCATCGCTTCTTCTCTTTTCTCTTTATCAGGCGGTATATACCATACTCCATTGCCTGAAGGAGCCGTCGCCCCGCTTGTGCCGCAATAACCTTTATCCACCAAGATAACCGTTGCCCCGTTTTTTTTGGCTGATAATGCAGCCCAAGCGCCGGCAGGCCCTCCGCCTATAACAAGAACATCTGCTTTAAAACTTACATCATATATTTGATTGATTAATTTTTCAGAATGATTGAATGCCATTTTATCCATCCCCTTTTCATCATTTAAAATCGTTTTTACTTTTTTAAACTCAAATTCCCATAAAAAATGAAAAGAGACTTCCATAAAATGAAGGAAGTCTCCAGTCGTCTGGTCAACTCATACTAAATCCCGTAATTTTCACTAATTGAGCCACTTTGGAGCTGCTGTTTTCTGTAAAGCCAAACCTTTCCTTGCTGATGAGCTGCCCGCTTTCATACCGTCTTATTTCAAATTAAACATATTTATTTACTTTGGTTTTAACAAAAAGAGCCGCTGTCCTCTATGTGACAGATGAAAATCTTTCTGCATCATCCTATAAGAGACATGATGGTTATCACCAATTAAAATCAAGCATCTTCACAATCCTCTTGTTGTCACCTCAAATTGTTTAACGAACCTGTTATTTCGCAACAGCCGATTTGATATCTCCTCCGAATGGGCTAAGGAAAGTCTTCTGATGAGAAGTATCCTTTTTATCAATTGGAAGTTTCGGGAATAATAATTCCGCTGTTCTATAGGCTTCTTCTAAATGCGGATAGCCTGAAAGAATAAAGGTCTCAATGCCTAAATCAGCGTATTCTTTCATACGGGCAGCAACCGTATCAGGATCTCCTACTAGCGCCGTGCCTGCACCGGTCCGTACCAATCCAACACCGGCCCAAAGATTTGGACTCACTTCTAATCTTGTACGATCACCTTCATGCAAACTCGTCATTAAGCGCTGGCCTTCCGAATCCATCCGCTTAAATACTTTCAACGCCTGCGCAATAGTTTCCTCATCCACATGTTCAATGAGCTTATTGGCAGCTTCCCATGCTTCCTCTTCTGTTGGACGGACAATGACGTGCAGCCGGATGCCGAATTTTACTGTTCTTCCTTGGGCAGCAGCGTACGCCCGCATTTTATTGATTTTTTTCTCCACTTGTGCCGGTGGTTCTCCCCATGTTAAATAGACATCGATATGCTTTGCCGCCACCTTCATCGCAGCAGGTGAAGATCCTCCAAAATATAGCGGCGGATATGGTTTTTGAACTGTCGGGTATGGCAATTGCCCACCTCGAATTCGTAAATAGTCTCCTTCTAAATCAACTTCTTCTTCTGTAAATAATTGACGCCAAATGGTTAAAAATTCATCTGTTAACTCATATCGTTCATCGTGATCTAAAAACACACCTTCTCCTGCAAGCTCGACCGGATCTCCGCCAGCCACCACATTAATTAATAACCGACCGTCAGAAAATCGATCCAATGTCGCCGACATGCGTGCTGCAAAGCTCGGTGACATTAATCCTGGCCGCACCGCTACAAGATACTTTAAATTTTTTGTTACGGGTGCAAGCGTTGAAGCGACAATAAAGCCTTCTTCACATGTTTTTCCTGTTGGAATTAACACGCCGCTATAGCCTAAATCATCGACAGCCTGTGCAATTTGTCTGCAATAGTTATAGGTTGCAGGACGTGAACCTTCTTGATGATTTAATTGACGAAAGTCGCCATTTGTGGGAATAAACCAAAAGATTTCCATTTATAATTCCTCCTTGAATATGGACGATTAAATATGTCTTGAGGTGCTTAAAATAAAAAAGGAGACTCCCTTAAAAATGAAAGGAAGTCTCCAGTGGTCTGGTGGACTAATGATTGTCATCACTTCATCAGCTTGCTATTGGACTTTATCATGTATCCATGCAAGATATGCTCAGATTTCCAATCAGTGATTATTTTGCTTCTTTTGCTGGTATGCTCTAAGGTTAAAGAATCGCCCAATTGATAAACAAATAAATCCAGATAGCTTTGTAAATTCGCTGTTCGACATGAATGAGATATTCCATTTCAAAGGGAGCGGAACGTCTGAATGTATTTCCGAAAATTACGCAACCGAAACATAGTATTCCTAGTTGATTACTAGATATTATATAGCTTGGATTTTTGTTTTGTCAATAACCAATACGTGTTTTTTTAATGTTGCACAAGCAAAACGCAACAAGCCGAATAATCAATACGTGTTTTTTAAGGGAGAAAATGCACTTCTCCAAAAATACTTGGCGAATCGTATTAAAGTTTGTTTTGCCGGAAGCAATGTATGAGACTCAAAGAGTTAAACACTTATGACTCTTTCTCAATTGTTCAACTTGATCCTTTCATCGCTTCAGGAGATTCTCCTGTGTTTCTATTGCTCTTCCTTGAGCTAATGGGAAATAGAGCTACTGCCGTATCACCGATTTTTTAGATTCAAGTGTTAATGATGTTTTATCGAATGAAACTGAAATTCCTTTATGATTCACCGTTTCATTACCACGAGGAAAGCGTATTTTTCAAATAAAAATATCGTTCCGTGATAGAAGGAAGGACTAAAATTGAAGATGCAGTTTTTTCAATTTCGATCCAATTCGAACCTGTTACACTAATGTCATTATTTATTTGCACCTACCAAAACGGATAGTTCGCTTGTAATGTTATGAGAAATTTATAGAGAAAAGTACAACCGAAACCAAACAACAAAATTCCGGCAATAATCGAAACAGTCATTATTGCTTTTTTATTCATTGCTTTTCGTGTAACCGAAATGATAGTAAGAAGTATAATGTCATGTACCAATATTCCTGATAAGATTCCTAATGCAGTAATAAAAAAATCAGCTGTATTCGCTTGAGAAAATGAATCTGTCAACACTACACCAAAAATTGATATCCAAAAAATTAAATTACTTGGCGAGATTGCAACAAATATACCATTTCGATATGTTTTTCCAATCGATTTATAAGTTGGTTCGCCAATCATTGTCATATCGTGATTTGCATTTTTTATCGAATCATAAGCTAAATAAAATAAAAAAACAGCGCCTAGCAGCCATAATGGAATTTGTATTAAAGGGGCCGATAATAGGGGAGCCAATCCTAAATAAATGGCAATAATTAAAAGAAAATCAACTGTCATCCCGCCTAACCCCACCGCCCAACCATGTAAAAAACCATGTTTAATCCCTTGTTTAGTCATTTCAATTGTGATGGTTCCTATCGGTAAAGCAATCGTTAACCCCATTAAAAAGTATTTCAAATATATTTCCATTTATATAGCCTCCTAACTTATTTTGAAAATAATTTTTTGTTTATAAGGAACAGTTTTTAAAAAATAAATATGTCAGGCAGGACAAATGGAAAAGTTAACCTTTTTATTGTAATGATACTGACTCGGTAACGTCAATAATTTTGTATAATGCAAGATAAATAAAGTACCTCTGATGGAAATTTAGAATAGAGGGCTGTTTTCTTCACACAATGCGGCTAAATTTTAAGTCTCCTGTATGGCCTTTTTGCAATAATGGTTCATTGCAACATTTACCAAACATTTGCTGAAAGACTTCCTTTGCTTCGGTACTCCTCTCTACTTTTGCTCTGCCCATTTTTCATGAAAGTCTTATATCATCAAATATACAACTTTTCCCCACGATTTCTAAACTGCTCAAATGCCCATCGATTTCAACTATTTCCGAATTTCTTTCGATCGCATTGGTCGTATAATGCACATTCCGACCCCTGCTTGAAAAGTCCATAATATTCAAGTCGTTCCACGATTGCACCTTTCTCGGGAACTTACTTGACCAGTTGGTTCAAAGAAAAATGAAAGAAATAGCAGTTCCTAAAACGTAGGAAGAAAGATGTGATTTTTTTACATTCGACTCAAAGTCGAAGTAAAAAAATGTTCAGACACATCAAGGGTGATCTGCAGATGATCCTTGCAGGAGGGCGAGTTTGGAATTGTGGCAATAGTTCACAGCATCCTGAAAATATGGGTCCGCATTTTCAACTCAGACAAGAATCGAAAAATTACAAAAGCCAGCGGAGAAAAACAACTCATTTTTCTCTACTGGCTTCATTTTAGAATTTATCGGACCGTTCCTGTACTTCTCATTTGCATAATAAGGCCTATTGAAGAATTGTGTTTTTGCTTTTATTACTAGTTGAAAAGGTAATAAAAATCCAAATTATATTTGACATAATATATAAAACGGAAAGACATAATAAAGCATATAAAATCATACTAGTTGTAGAAGTAAATATAAATAAAATAGTAGTAAATATAACAGCCATCCCTATTAGAAGACCTAAGCCACAGAGTGCAACCATTACATACTTAAATGCATCAACCCCTAAACTGTAAATAATTAAAGGGATTGCATATAAGAATGAGAACTATAGACATCCACATACCGATGTCTCCAAATTGATTGACATTAGGTCCTGAATTAGATATTGGAGAAAGTGAAGCCAATACAATGATTGAACAAAGAATGGTTGCTGAAATTGCGCTTACAATAATAATTTTAAGTTTTTTATTCTTATTATCCAAAATGAACATTCCTTTTTAGTTTTATGTAGTCATTTTCCCTTAGCTAATTGATAAAATGCTAAATATTAAAAAACAAAATGTTTAATGCCCCTTGTTCTAGTTGAACAATAGAGAGCTCAACTTTAAATTGTCGTCAGCACCTATGTCTTTGTAAAAATCCATTGTATCCTCGAAGAAGAAGCATATCGTTGCGTAATTTTTATAAGGGAGTATATCATTCGATGTTTTACTGATAATGTTTATTCAAAACTTTCCTAAATTTTTATCATTTTTATTTGCATTTCATGCTTTGCTATGATTATCTCATTAAAATAAAACACAGTCTTTTAGAGTTATTTCCATTTTACTCCATGACATATGTTTTTTAAACAAAAGTTTAGATACTAATAAAATTCATGTTAATGTTGTTATTTATGTTCTTAATGAAAATTAAGTTTGTTTATAAATATCAAACAAATATTGAACCGTAAATAAAAAAGAATCCATTTGGAAAAAAGCTTGATCAAATGGATTCTTCCATCAAACATAAAATTGTTTTTTTAAAAGAATAATCATTCTTCTGACCGTTAATACGCTTTTTTATTAGTTTTCATCAAAAAAATCACCAAAATCCATGCCAGCTAAATCAAAATTCTCTTCGTCCAAACCTATGGCCTCTGCCGCATCTTCTAACATTTCATCTACACCGAGGTTATCCATTAGTTCATTTAATACCATACCACCTAAAACACCCATCGCCAATCCTCCAACCATGCTTCCAATGCCGCTTGCCATACTGCCTTTATGATGAGGCTGATAGGTAGGATAGGTAAAAGGTTGTTTATACAATTCCGGTTGCTGGACTGCTTCTGCAATATATTTTTCGAACGAGGACACCAGCTTGTCTTCGTTCTCTACTATTTCTTTAGTCAAAACAAATTCTCGTTTCGCTTCGATTTTTCCATAGCCAGATCGACATTCCACTTCCATCCAAACTTTGACTCCTTCTTCTACATAAGCAAAACGAATTTCTAATTCATGAACTTTGTCTGCGAATAACTGTGTCGGAAAAAATTCAAATTCTTGCCCATATTGATCAAGCTTTCCTGAAGTTGATTTTTCTCGGAAGCCTAAACGGGAAAGAGCATGAAAAATGGATTGGATCTCTTTCGATGCTCCAATGGTGATATAATCAATATCTGTCCGATCTACGCCTCCCTCAATATCAAGATGGGTATCAAAATAATAAGATACAGGGCCTCTAGATAAAGGCAAGGCTTGCGGAATTCGATAATTAAATGGGATGCGTTTTTCTTCTTTTTTTGAAATTACAAATGATCCGTTTAAAGGAATCCTCTCAACCTCCCGTGAAACAGACTGGCCATTCTTTGCTCTAACAGTCATCATGAATTGAACTGCCAACTGGTTGATCTGTTGATCTACTTCGCCTCCCTTAATGACAACTTCTCCTTGTACTACTTCACCAATCTGATAAGGACGATTTTCGAATTGTAAATCTACTGTCGCTGCTCCCTTACCGAATTTCGCTAAAAATTTTTTAAGCATTTTTGAAATTCTCCCTCCATTTATTTAAAAATTTTTCTTTCTAAGAAACGACATCCCATTCCACTTATTTTAAATTTTAATGATACTGATTCGCTTGAGATATGCGACCATTAGAAGGAGTGAACTCAATTTAGAGAGCTTCGTTTAAAAGAATTTGGCGGATGACAGATTTTTATTTTCGCCGCAACTATAAGACGTTTTGGGGATTACAGTAATCCCCTGTGGGTTGAAATATCGAAACCTTTTGGCAGACTTTTTTGTATTCTGCTAGCTGGGGGATCTTGTCGCCAAGTCTTATTATGATTAATCTTCTACTAGAACCGGCGAGCCTTTATCAATTTTAGTAATCTCAATCGTTTTAATATGGTTCCCGGCCATTTCCACTACGTGAAAGGTGTACGGTCCAAATTCAATACTTTCCCCTTGTTTAATATCATAACGCTCAGTTAACATCCATCCGCCAAGTGTATCTACATCCGTTTCTTCAATTTTCAACCCTAACCAATCATTTATCTCGCTAATTAAGATGCGGCCATCAACTAAAGCTCGATCATGATTTATTTGTTGGATGATGGGTTTTTTATCTTCATCAAATTCATCTTGAATCTCACCGACAATTTCTTCAAGAATATCTTCAACTGTGACCAAACCGGATGTACCGCCATATTCATCATATAAAATCGCCATGTGTATTCGTTCTTTTTGCATTTTCAGCAACAGATCATGGATTGGAATGGATTCAATGACTTGAATAATTGGACGGACAAAATCATCTATGGATTTTTCGGTATTTAAGCTATCGTAAGAGGAGATTTCTGTAAATACCTCTTTGATGTTGATAAGGCCAATAACATGATCTTTATCTCCGTCAATTACCGGATATCTTGTAAATTTTTCTTTTTTGATGATTTCCAAGTTTTCTTTAATGGTTTTATTTTTATCAAGTGCAACAATTTCTGTTCGGGGAACCATGATTTCTTTTGCGATCCGGTCATCAAACGTGAAGATGTTATTCACATATTTGTATTCCGTTTGGTTAATCTCGCCGCTTTTGTAGCTTTCAGATAAAATAAGCCGCAGCTCTTCCTCTGAGTGTGCAAGCTCATGTTCGGAAGCTGGTTTTATGCCAAATAAACGGATAATGCCCCTTGCAGAACCGTTTAATGCCCAAATAAATGGATACATGATTTTATAAAACAAAACTAAGGGTCTTGCTGTTAATAATGTAATAGCTTCTGCCTTTTGAATGGCTACCGTTTTCGGAGCCAATTCTCCAATAACGACATGTAAAAATGTAATCGCAGCGAAAGCAATTCCAAATGACAGTATATTAGACACATATGGGGAAAAATTCATTTTTTCAAAAACGGGGTGAAGAAGATGCTCAACAGTCGGTTCTCCTAGCCAGCCTAAACCTAATGCTGTTATGGTGATTCCAAGCTGGCACGCTGATAAATATTCGTCCAAATTGGAAATGATTTTTTTAGCTACAACAGCATTTTTATTTCCTTCTGAGATAAGCTGATCTATTCTTGAAGATCGGACTTTTACAATGGCGAATTCAGAAGCGACGAAAAATGCTGTGAAACCAATTAATACAGCAACCATAAATAAATTAAATATTTCCAAACTACGGCCGTTCCCCTAGAAAAAGGAACGACTTACACCTCCTAATAACGAAATGTCAACAGTAATTATGCTTTTTTCACTATTCCCTTGTATAGATCTCTCTTTATCATCCTAAAAACATGATTAATGATTGTAATAATGCCATCGTCTGTGGAGACAATTGATTCGAAATCTTTTTCTTACATTCATCATCCAATTTGCCTAAAAGATCATGAATTTCTTTAATTTCATCCTCCAATAATTTCATATGTTCAGCAATTGTTTTGGCTTGTTTAAGAATAAGTTCTTCCTCGGCTGCTGTTTTTTTTCTATGCAACTCTAGCCTCTCTTTTATCATGTCTAATGAATAATTCAGTTTTTTGTAATGGTCAATTAATTTTAAATCCTCTAGAGCAGATGAATCATAATATCGATAATTCGATTTGGACCGTTCTGCTTTAAGCAAGCCTAGTTTTGTATAATAATCGATTGTTCTTTTAGAAACATTTGCTATACTTGCTAGTTCACCAATTTTATAGACGACCCCATCCATCTATACCCCCTTTTTACCCTTCTAATAAGATCATATTATAATCAAACTGTACAGTCAAACGTTATACTTTGATCTTCACAAAATTGTAAATTTTTATACAATTATTCTTCTGATCAGACTTACATTACACAAAATTCTTGAAGGTACCAGTGTGCCATTTCTCGATGTCCTCCTTCACGACATCGGTCATACGACTGATCGTTGCAAGAGAATAAACATTTCCTAAAATTCGTTCAATAAACTTGCCAATCTCACGTGTACTCATGCCACTTTGATACATCTTGATGACAGCTTCCTCGAGCCAGCCGGTATGGCGTTGGTAAGGGGGAAACAACTGCGTTTGAAATTCCCCGTTTCGGTCTCTTGGGACTAAAAGCCCTTCAATCCGGCCATATTGCGTATCTAGGTTTCGCTGATAGTAGCCGTTTCTCATATTTGACGTTCCAGTCTGTTCCATTTCGAGGAAATGTTTTATTTCTTCACGCATGATGAGTTCTAATTTTTCCTTTACAAACTGGCGAATCGCACTTTCCAGTTGATTGACCCAGTCTACATTCGGTATACTTTTAGACATAGGTAGGGTTCTCCTTTCTCTGGAATGTGTTGTTGGTCAAATCAGAGAATACCCTACCTTTTTTCTTTTGGTCTAGCAAAATGCTTTACACAAACTTTTATACATCATCAAATTATTTCACTAGTATTGCATTAATTTAAATTGAATATTAGAAATACTTAAAATGTTCAATTTTATTATTTTGCATAAAGAAAAAGTCCTTTATAATGGATAAGTCTGGTGGTAGCCCGTCCAAATCCACTAATAAAGGACATATATCATGGACAAGATTACACTAAAAACTTCATTTGGGCAATGGTTTTCACCCATAAATCTTCAATTATTCGAGGAATTGGTGAAAACGATGAAATTAGATTACTATACGAAGAAAATAACGACTGAGTCATTTCTAATATTACTCCTTTTTGCGCAGCTAGAAGAAGTCGAAGTCTACATGCGTTAAGCGATTGTCTTTTCAATGACCAGCTTCAAAAAGAAATTGACCTCGATTCGAACAGTATTTCTCAGTTGTCAAGGCGATTAAACGACATGAACCCCGATCTATTTCAAAGGCTTTTCCTTGATTTAGTCTCACAAATTCATGCTAAAACATATGATACGAAACTTGTTATGCTGTTAAAAATGCTTGATTCAAGTACATTATCAATTAATTTGACCAATCATAAATGGGCAAAAAAGCTGGTGTCAAGTTGTATTTGCCTCTTGTGTTTATGGAAAAAGGTGCTTTCTCCCCCGAAAAAGCCGTTAATTCAACTGCTTAAAACTCGTATGTCAGCTAACGCCCGTATCGCAATGGATTTACTGTTGGCGTTTGGCTTGCGTTTACGAGAGGTTGCGTCAACGCGTGTAACCAATATCCAGGAGAATAATGGAAGGTTGTTTTGGGTGGCTGTGAAAAATAAAAAGACAGTGAATACAGCTCAAGGTGTAACAAAGGCTGGAAGACCTGGAGTCACACCTTGTCGTCCTGAATATGAGGAGAGAATACGTGAATTGATACAAAATCAAAATAGACCCAAAATCGATTATATCTCTCCAATCAAATACACTAGCTTAAAGTCAGCTTATCTACGTGAAGCTGAAAAGGCGAGGATGACTACAAGGGATTACATGACTTCCGATATACATATTTTTAAAGGAAAAGGGATGGATGATTGAGCGAATGTTACATAATCACTCAAATGGTTTGAGGAAAGATTATGGGGTATCTGGAGATGAGCGAGATCTTTATAAAACAGTGAATGAATGTATTGATACCGTTCATGAATGGCTTGTCCATGGACGAGGTCGAATCGACTTATGCGAAGTGTATATGAAGTGAAGTTAGGGAGATGTTTAAAATGAAAGCATCTGAGAGAAGAGAATCCCTTAGCGTACAAAATTTGCGTTTTTTGCTCTATGTACCTCGTTATGAATTCTTGCGTCAATGATTTTGATTGAACCGTCGTATACCGAACGGTACGTACGGTGGTGTGAGAGGACGGGGGCTAGTCACCCCCTCCTACTTAATTTGAATATTGTTTAATCTTATTTGTGAAAAACTGTTTATTCTAGTTTAACGTTCACAAAAGACCATATAATACATAAAATAGATATATTTACCTATTTATTATATGGTAAAATAAACTAAAATTTTGAGGAGGCAATAATGTGTCTACAGATTTTACTTTAATCACAGGTATAGCATCTATAGTTATATGGAGTTTGTTGAGTATTGAACTTATAAAATCTCGCAAAGATAGTAACGGAAATAAAAATAAGGGTAGGGTCGTTATACTTTTATCTGCAGGTAGTCTATCAACACTACTTTTAACTATTTCCTTTTTTCAGAGTATTTAAATTCAAAATTTCTTCTAGATAATTTATTTGAGGATTTTGCATTTTTTTTCGTCCCTAGAGTCATAAGGCATTTAAAAGCAGGAAAAAGGACTTCACCCCTAATTTGTAGAATTCTTGAAGTGACCAAACCACAAAAACCCATTAGGAGGAAGTCTTATTTATATTCTACAAGAAAGTTTATTTCCCTTTGAAGAACTGCAAATTTTAGAGTCAAAAGAAAAGCTAACCATCTTTTTATAGAAAGGAATGTTTGGTTCGTTCCATACATTTATAGCAAAAACGAATAGTATGGCAATCGGACAGATCCTATAAACCAGAGGAGTAAATTTGTATGTCACACCCTTTTTTAGGGTAAAATGTCTTATCCACATTTTTTAATTTTCTGTTAATTTGTTTTTTCCTCTTCTACAGTCAAAACGACCCGAATGTCTTTATTTCTTTTTTTAAATTGTGGATAACGACAAAAAGTCCTTTTCGGGCATCACATCCTTTGATATTCTAGTATTATCTAGGTAAACCGATTTGGATCGGTTTGCCTAATTGATGGAAATCCTCGTCTGTTAAGATGCGCGTGCGAGTCGCTTCCAACAGATCCGAGGATTTTTCCTTTGCCGATTTTTTCAGGCTTCTTAGGATTTTGGACCCGTTGAGATACAGTTGAATCAGAATGTATGCGATCTGCACTAGCAAGTAATGGTTTTTCATTGCGGTATAGTTATAGCAATTGACATGTTCAAGATGGTGCCAACCGTTCTTTTGGTGGTTGAACCCCTCGTTTTCGATTTTCCAGCGACTTCGCCCCGCCAAGACGAATTTTTCCGCATTGTTTTTCGTGATTCTGATGTTCGTTATAAACAGAAATTGACGGCTCTTCTCACCCTCCGTTTCGATCTGGCTTCCAAAAGATTCACGCTTCGGTCACGGTATGAGAGATCATTGGCCCAAAACAGATTCGCTTCCTCCGCCGTTTCTTCGGGTGATTGAATGACCAAAAATTCAGAGGTAATGCTTTTGATCCGGCCTCCTTTAAACGAAATAGGTATTTCCAATTGTTTTGTTCACAAATGTCAAAAACGGATGTGCCTCGCAAATAAAGTCGTATCGCCCATCTCACCTTCCCCAATCCCCTCTCGCTCTTACAGCCACAAGGCTTTTCAGCCTTTTTACACCCTTTCACAAAAAATTCCATAGAAATTATAGTCGTAATACGGTTCATGGAAAAACAGAGGTGAGGACTTGAAAAAACGGGGCAAAACCAGCAATTAAAGTCGTGTGGCAGGCAGGAGAAAATATAGGGAAAGAATGGGGCTTTGGAAAAGATATCAGAGTAAAAAAATCTGGGAAATGCCTGATTTATCAGGGAGTTTCGCGTTTTGCAAACCTGCTGATTCAAAGAAAAGAGCCGGGGAAACCCTGAATTTCGCTCGGCTCGTAACATGACTTTTTAGGCTTTAACACGACTATTTAGGCTTTGAGATAACTTTGATTGCTTTTTACACAAGCCTATGTATTTTTTCTTGCAATTCTCTACACTGTTGCTTGCAAAAAACATCAAAACTGTTATTGAGAGGCAAATTATGAATAACCGCATACAGAATCGATTCGGATAGATGTACGTATGAAAAAAGAGGATATATGCTCTTGAAATTCGAACATATATCCTCGGATTCATATACACTTACAACGCCTAAGCAAGTGCCAAAAGCCAGATGTTATTCTTTTAAATGGTACGGAAGCGTTGCAATGACGATGTCTTTTTTCAGGATCAAAAAGAATCTTAAAAAGATCGCTGTTTGGTTATGAAGTAAAGTATGCCACCATTTTTTCACAATAAATTGCGGCATTAAAATAGTTATGGTTGCTCCTTTTGTTTCTTTTTCTACTTTATTAATGTAATCCAATAATGGAGAAAGGATTGTCCGATAAGGTGAATAAATAATTTTCAGCTCGATATCTGGATACAACTTATACCATTTGTCGCGTATTTTCTGTTCTTCTTCTTCGGCAAAAACAATTGTAATGGCTGTAATATCGTCTGAAATACTTTTTGCATATTGTACAGATTGATCAACGACTTTACTAATGCCTGAAATCGGGATGATCACCTTCGGAGTCACAATTTCTTTTGTTTCAGTCCGATCACTTTTATCCAATTTTAATTGCTGAGCTAATGTTTCATAATGAGCATGAATTTTGTTAAACAAGACAACGATCAATGGAATGGCTACAATCACTAACCATGCACCGTGTGTAAATTTCGCTATAACGGTAATGATCGTTACTAATCCTGTAGCAATTGTTCCAGTGATAATGATCGACAATGTGGCCATATTGCTTTTCGATTTTTCTTTCCATATTTTTTTAATCATACCGTATTGACCGATCGTAAAGGAAAGAAATACTCCGACTGCATACAGCGGGATCAGAGAATGTGTTTTACCATGGAATACGATAATTAAAATGATCGCTAAAATACTCAAGAGAATAATTCCATTGGAAAACACCAAACGATCTCCGCGCGCTGCTAAACTTCTCGGCAAATAACGGTCAGTAGCTATAATCGAAACAAGCTGCGGAAATCCGGCAAAACTTGTATTCGCAGCTAATACTAAAATTAACATGGTGATCATCTGAAAAATATAAAATAATATGCTATTGCCAAAGACGTGACTTCCAATTTGAGAAATGACAGTCTTATGTTCGGCTGGAGTCACTCCGAAGCCTGCACTTAAAATTGTAATACCTAGAAACATGATGCCTAACAGTAAAGACATCCATCCCATTGTAATTGCAGCATTTTTGGAACTGTTAGGTCTAAACGATGGCACACCGTTGCTAATGGCTTCCACTCCTGTCATTGCTGAACAACCGGATGAAAAAGCCCTTAATAAAATAAACACTCCGTATCCACTAGCGAAGAAATGTTCAGGTGTAGCGTGATTTGCATAATTAAAACCATGCCATCCTTCATTATATAATTTCCATCCTCCTGCAATAATGAGAACTAGTACTGAAATAATAAATAAATAGGTTGGATAGGCAAATACAGTGGCTGATTCGGTAATTCCCCGCAAATTTAAAATCATGAGCAATAATACAAGAGCGACGGCTATTTCCACTTTCCAAGTAAGCAATGTTGGAAAAGCAGAAGTAAGAGCCGCAACGGCTGAGCTAATACTAACCGCAACCGTAAGAACATAATCAATCATTAATGCTGCGCCTGCTACTAGGCTTGTGGTGGTATTGATGTGGTCTCTTGCCACTACATAAGCTCCGCCTCCTGATGGGAAGGCATAAATGATTTGTCTATAGGATAAAGTCACAATGACTAAAAGCCCTACAATCGCCAAAGCTATGGGTAAGGAATAAAAAAACACGCTGGTTCCTAATATCATCAATACTAATAATATTTCTTCTGTTGCATACGCTACGGAAGACAATGCATCCGAAGAAAATACTGCCAATGCTTTCCATTTTGGTAATTTTTCATGTTTCAATCGTTTCGTTTCCATTGGCGAACCGATGAATAACCGTTTCAAATAAGCCATTTTCAAGACTCCTTCTTTCTTAAAAGTATTAGGCTTTTTCCTCTCTTATAGCTTGATGAACTGTATGGACTTTTATGTGCATCTTCATAAACATAAAAAACCACTGAGGATGTACTCAGTGGCCAAAAAGACATCATTCAACTTACATCCCTCCCAAAACGCTTACGAGGTTAGCTGTCGGATTAGGACTATGAGAGTAGCCCCTCCTTTTTCAAGGATTCACCCCAAGTAACAAAACGTTACAAAATGGTTCCCCCGCTCCTTAAAAGGATTCAGCGATTTAATCATATTCAATTTTACAGAAATTATCTTACTCAGTTTATGAAAAATTGTAAAGAGACAAATAATCGTTGCCATGTAAATGGGTAAGGCGTTAAAACTTTTATATCGCCCTGATTTTTAAACAATTATTATATATTTTTAAACAGTTTTATTATTCGTGTACAAAATTATCTAGTTTTGTAAAAAATTTTGATTAAATTTACTGAATAAAACATCAATGCTTCTTTCCAAGTTCCGTAGGTTATGAGTATAGGCTGTATCAATAGTGGTTTATTTGGCACTCACCCCTCTTATAAAATAAAAAAAGAAACCTTGAAAGAGTGTCGCACACTCATTCAAGGTGTTTATAATTACTTATATTGTACGGTTCCTAAAAATCTAAACTGATTTTTTTCATTGACATTTCCATTATATTGAAAGTTATAAAGTAAAATAACTGAGTTCGCTTCTTGATTTAAACGCTCACCGCAAAGCTCTATAAATTTTGGAAGTATCTCCTCATCATAAGAAAAACCTTCAAGTAGAACACGTAAATCATTCGATGGTTCATCATAGAATTCTACTTCTCTAAAATCTTCATTATAGTAATCAATGTTAAAGTCTTTTTCAAATTCGGAAGGTAGTAAATCTCCATCTTCTGTATAACTATTCAAAATATAGTTTTGAAGATCCTTATATGACTTAGAGTTGCCAATAAATAATGATACAAATCCTTCCTTTTCCATATACTTCATACTCCTCCTTAGCTTTTTTACGGTCTAAGACCTTCCGGTAAAGATTCCACTCCACCTTCTAGTCTATAATTAGCCCAACTTTGGAGTCGTCTCTTAAATGTTGCATAATCTGGTGAAGAATCAATAATCTCTAACAATTCATTATGAGCTTTCGTAGAACCCTTCCCGCCATGAACTCCTTTTGGATTAACAAACTTCACATCTTCTATAGCAGTTCTTAATTCCTTAATTTGTTCTGCTGTTATACCCCACCGTTTAAAAGTAGGAGCTCGAGATACTAAATGCCACTCATGAAATCCACCTGGATGTCTAAGTCTACTTTCAATGGCTTTTCTTAACCTAGGGTCAGACCATACTTTATCAAACTCATCAGGAGCTAGTGAATTAAACCATCTATTAAATTCACCATTCTTTACAGATGGAACTGAATTAAGATTAACAGTACCCTTAGGAAATTATAAAAATGTACTTTATAAACGGGTGGCAGTTTCACTAACCACCACCCATTATATCAACTGACTTTCCGTTCAGGCATGATATTAGCGGTCTTGTGTTTCATCATACAATAGATAATATTGACAAGTCCTCTCATAATGCAAATAAGCGCTTGTTGTTTGGTTTTACCTTCTGCTAGCTTTTTCTGATAATACTCGTAAAACACAGGATTTCGAGGAGTTTTACTGCCTTTACAAATATATGACATCAGGCAAATATGGGAATTGACGGATTAACACATTCGCTACACATTGGGCATCCCAACTGTCATGCTTTTGGGTCATGGCATAGCTGCTCGCGCTATAGTAATCGGAATAAAGGGCGGAAAAGTTGCGAAAAAAAATTTCAAAAGGCAAGGAGAAAGCGAAGGTAAGCTTTTGGGAGATAAAAACGGTAGTAACTGATGATTTTTCAGCTGTTTATTGTTGATGAAAATTATAAAATTGGACATCTTTTTCAAACTCATCCTGTGATCCTGTGCATACAAGGCAATTCTAAAAATTATCATGCAGGAGTTTCAAGGGTTATTTGTATATGTTGTACTACAAAGGGAGTTATTCGGCACTACACACCCTATAAAAAAGACCTTGAAAGAGTCATAATACTCTTTCAAGGTCTTTAAATTTATGCATTGTGTAACACATTTTTTGCAGCTTCGCTATTTGGCATTATCTTTAATATTTCTTGAGCAATTGCTTTAGCTTCTTCTTTACTAATTAACTTTTCTGGAATGTCATGGAATAACAACAAATGTTCTTTCAAACTAACATCTTCAGGGCTTAATTCAACTGCTCTTTTAGCATGGTATAATGCACTTGCGTAAGCGTCTGGTAAATGGCACAATGCAGTACTTAATAACTCTGAAGCTAAGTAATGATAATATGCAGTCTCATTATTATTTATCAAATAACAGACAAATGAATAAGCACTTATACTCTCTTCATCGAATCCTAATTCAAGAACAACTTGCTTTAAAGTATTTCTATCTTCATTCTCAATATATTCTTTTGCTTTTTGAAAATCACCCGATGTTATTAATTGCTTTATCTTTTCCTTCATAGTTATTTCACCCACGCATCAGATATTCTTATTGTTCCATCAGGTAGTTTTTTGTATGTCACCTGTACCAATTGTCCATTAACCATTTTAACTCTAGAAGAAACAGATTTATAAGGTATATCTGCACCATTATGCATTACATCGATGATAATTTCTTTTATTTTCCCCCAATTCTTATCAGGCACAAGTTTTTCCCATTGATGATTAGATTTTTTACTTCCATTTATAATATACTTTATCTGATTACTGTTAAGTTTCCCTATTGCATCATGTACTTTAGAAGAAGGCAATAGCTTAACTTTACCCGTACCCTATGTAGTAATCTTAAAAGCTATTATAAAAAAAGACCACCTATTAAATTACCTTTCGCTCTGTTATATTCGGCAATTGATAAACCGTTTTATGCTTCATCATGCCATAAATAATATTTACCAGCCTTCTCATGATACAAACCAACGCTTGTCCTTTTGTTTTGCCTTCCTTTCGCTTGCGTTGGTAGTATTCATAAAATACAGGATTTCTTGGCTTTTTACTTTCTTTTGCCACTTGTATTTGTTGTATCGCTAATTGATAAAATAACGCATGTAACGTTCGATTGCCTTGTTTGCTTTTGTGGTCTTTTCCTTTTCCTCCAGAGCTAAAATGTACAGGCGCAATTCCCGCATAACGAGCAAGTTTATTGGCATTTGGAAAACGCTGAATATCTCCAATCTCGGCAACCAAGGCGGATGCTGTCACTACATCAATCCCCGGCATTGTCTCCAGTTGGTAATCGAGTAATTTCATTAATTTTCTTAGTTCTCCTTCGACCAATGCCATTTCCTGCTTGTTAAGTGAAACCATTAATAATAAAAAGAACCTTGAAAGGCATATAGCCAGTCAAGGTTTTCAATTTATTGTTAAATACCTTATATAATTTTTTAAATCCGGGGAGGAATCCTGAGAAGCATCCTTTCTCAAAAATGGCTTTAAAAATCATCGTAAGCATCACCTAACGGTATAAAATCTTCTTGTAGCCAGTACCAATGTCTACCTCTATTTTCTATCAATCGTTCTAATAAATCGGTAAAAGAAGTCGCTATAATAGAACACTCTCCTACCACCCCATGCCTATCATAAAAGCTGTCATAGCACCTACCGAGCCTACCCGGATTCAAATCAATCGTAATGTACTCTCCATTTCTATCCGTTGCACAGATATACCAATCGGATGAAATATCTTCTTCACATAACTCCCCTACAATAATAGGGTTAGCTAACTGAAAATCCTGAGGAGGGACTATTAAAATGGAATAATCAGCCTTTTCAAATAAAAGCGCCCCCCCCCACATAACTCATAAAACTTATACACATCATCAGGTAAAATATGCGATGTACTCACATTTGGAATACCAGCTGGAGGATAAACTACACAATCCCCTAAACTTTTTATTTTATTAATTAAATTCTCAATCCTCATTTTTCTTCACTACTCCCGATAAATATATTGATGAAATGCACGATAATACCCTCTTCTAGCAGACTGGGGAACACCAGCAGCATCGAACATTCTCTCTGTTAATTGTTGCATTTCTCTCGGCGAAACTGTTTTCCAATCTACTTTTCCTCCAACGTTTTTACCGGTTTTTTCGTATAACCATTGTCTATATACTGCTTTTGTGACATCATGTTGTGCTTTTGTCAAAGCAACTGTAGGGGTATCAGCACCTCTACTTACATAGTTTGGTACATTATGCTTAGCCCAGACATCTAATATACCATGGTGATTTTCTAGTGGTGCATTGCTTGGACGATACGGTACGACATCATACGGTCTAACATTACCCGTACCCTATGTTGTAATCTTAAAAGTTAAAAATAAAAAACAACCTATCTAAACCCTTATTAAACTACTTCATTCCCTTTCATTTTTGGCATTTGATAAGCTGTTTTGTGCTTCATCATGCCGTAGATAATATTCACAAGTCTTCTCATGATACACACCAATGCTTGTCCCTTTGTTTTCCCTTCTTTAAGCTTGCGTTGGTAGTAAGCATGGAACACAGGGTTCCTCTTCAATTTACTTCCTTTTGCCACTTGTACTTGCTGTACGGCTAGATTGTAAAATAAAGTGTGTAGCGTCCGATTTCCCTGTTTGCTTTTTTGTTCCTTACCTTTCCCACCAGAACCAAAGTAAACAGGTGCAATCCCCGCAAATCGTGCTAATTTGTTAGCATTGGGAAAGCGTCTGATGTCACCTATTTCTGCTATAAATCCAGATGCTGTGACGAGGTCGATGCCCGGCATCGTTTCTAATTGAAAATCTAGTAAACTCATTAACTCTTTTAATTTTCTTTCCACCTTGCCGATTCCCTGCTTTATAAACGAAATCTCTTGCACGATGTTTCTCACGAGAAAGTCTCGTGTATCTTGATGTTCTTTCATTGTATGTCCATCTTCTTTCACAAGCTTTAGTATTTCGTTTGCTTTGTTTACTGAACATGTATTATGACTGACATCTAATAAAAAGCATGTCAACTGTTTCACACTTACTCCGTCTAAACATGAAGGTGACGGGTATCGTTCCCAAAATGCTAATGCCGTTTTTCCATCCACCTCTGAGAAAAACTTTTTGTAGCTTGGATAGTGGTAACTCAATTGAATGTGCAGTTGATTTTTTAAAGCACTTTGTGCTTTGACTAATGCATTTCTTCTTGTCACCAATTGCTGTATTGACCAATATAAGTCATTCGGTTTTGCATCTGGTAAATGGTCTAGTTTGTTGACGAGTATGCGTGCCACACATTCTGCATCCCAGCTATCACTTTTTTGTGTCGTCATGTGACTTTTCCGTTCGGCGAACGACAAAGCCGGATTCACTTCTTTCACGATTTGTTCATGATCCATTAAATATTTCGCTAATGCTCGACCATATCCTCCCACATCTTCTAATCCAAACACAGGTGTTAACTGTTCACCAGCGAGCTGATTCACTTCTAATAAAAACGTAGAGAAAGCAGGTGGCTTGTTTTCAATCTGTATTTCCCTAAGCTTCTCCTGCCAACAGTTCATGATGACAGCCGTGTGATGCTGTTTATGTAAGTCAACACCCACATACAAGTACCTCTGCTTTTTGTGCATCGCTCATCCTCCGATTCAGTTGTCAATCATTAGATGAAAATGCCGGCAACCTTAGTTCGAGCGTTCACCTTCTGGTGCGCATTGGTACGAAAGCCTATCCATTTTCAACGTTACATGGTAACCTATAAGAAAATGTGCACTTTTTTTAAATTCATTTGTTAAATTATTGCTTGATGTTTACCATTTGCTTGTATTTGTCCGTATGTGTAAATCCCTTGGTAAAATCTTTCTCGATCTAAAATCCGTTTCACTTGTACTTTCGTAAATCGTTTACCTTTTGTTGTTCGATAACCTTCGTCATTTAATGCTTCTGCCAGTCTAGACAAAGACCAATGCTTATATCTTTACTTAAGCTCAAATACTCATTTCACTGCTTCTGCTTGAACATTATGTATCTTGAGTTCCTTTTCGCCTTTTTGCTTAGTGTAACCAAATGTTACCCGACCTCCTGCATATCCTCCTTCCCTTGCTTTTTTATTTCTTCCTTTCGTTAGTTTGAGTGCTATTTCAAGCCGTTGATATTGGTCTAACAATTCCATCAAACCATTTACTAAGAAATCATTTGGGGCTTTTTTATGAATACTGTAAAACGGCTGTTCAATGCTTTTAATATCACAACCATATTTTTTCAGTTCTCGTTGAATCAGTACTTTTACAATATCTGACCGCCATAATCGACTTGTGTTTAGCACTACCACATACTGTATTTGTGTAGACGCAAGATGAGCCAACATCTCCTGTAAGCTCACCCTATCGATTTCTAGTGCTTCTTCGTTTAGTTTTGCGCCACTGATTCCTTCATCTCTAAAAATATGTACCAAGTTCAAGCTATTCTCTTCACAGTATGCTTTGATTTCCTCTTCTTGATATTTTAAACTGTATCCGTCTTTCGCTTGCCCTTGTGTAGAGACTCGTATATACCCGACAACGTTCAACTTTTCACCCTCCCGTTACATAAATTTTAATTTGTGTAACGCTTTTTAAACGAATAGCGAGTATTATACGACCGTCTCAATTAAAAATACAACCCAAAATTTATTGGCCAGCGCTGTCTTCGAACACCTTTTTACGTTCCCCCTTGTTTATCGCCACGAGCTTTGTCATTCTCGTTAGTTTGTTAGCTATGCCATGTCATAACTATCTCTCCTATGTAAAATGTCATCTCGTCTATTTCTCGTTTTTCTCACCCTACCTAAGTATTAAAACAAAACTCCATGATGGTACAGCCTTCATAAGTTTTTAATTCAAATATGACGTTTTTAAACATTTCATACGAAAATGCAAAAAGCACTTGTCGCCTGTAATAGGCAATCAAGTGCTTTAAGTTTATTCGTTATCTAAATTTATCAATCTCTTTAAGGTTTTAAGTTTAATGTACTCTATATCGACAGTATGACATCTTTTTTATTTCTTGACAAGTGTTATGTTTAAACCCTCGAACTTGTTCGCTCTCGTTCATTTGTTGCTTATGCAATGTCATAACAATTCCTGTCTAAAAAATGTCATCTCGCCTAATTCTCGTTCTTATTATCTTACCCTAGTATTAAAACAAAACTCTATGATGGTACAGCCTTCATGAGTTTTTGACTTTTAAAGGGGCATCATTCTGCCCAATTTAAAAACTTTCTTTTTAGATTGCATACCTTAAAAAAGTTTGAAATGCTTATTCAACTAAGCATTTCAAACTTCATATTAGTAGAATGCTCTACTTTAAATATTCAGCTTCCCATTTTTCTTGTTTTTCTACAGGAGAAAGGTGAGAAATATCCTCATATCCATAATTTATCTTCATTTTACCTGTGTTATCTAAAATGAAAGTTAGGTTTGTCCACGGTTCTTGGTCTTGTTCTATAAATTCTTCACGTAACTTAGAAAAACAGTTATACAAATCATTTTCTAACCCATCATACTCTTCTTCATTGACATAAAATAAATCATTTATGTCAAGACTATACACTGGTTTCACTCCATTTTCAGGATAATAGTAGAAAAAAACTTTTTTATAACCTTCTCTTAACTCAGCATACAAATAAATCTTACTCCAATCTTCTGGAATCATCTTAACTAATGTGTTCGCAATTTTTTGATATATTTGCTCCATTTTTTTAGTTTCCAACTTAATTACCTCCTGTATAATTTGTTAATCTATCTGAATATTTTTTTCCATCTATAGTGTAATTGATTTTAAATTCACTTGGTCTAACTGAATTTCCCTCATATATGGGTTTCACATTAATTATTACTTCTTTACCTTCTTGTAACGCCTTTTTCCATGCGTTTTCTAACGATTTATACTCACTCCTATTTAATTTAGCATTCATCGGTACTAGATTGTCAATTTCACCTGAACCTTTGAAAATACTAGCTATCAAATGTCCTCCATCATCATTTGATAATCTATCTTCCCTACCAACTGTCCTTTGTGCATACGGATTCCGGTCAGCTTTACCAAGTTGCAACTTAGCTTCTACACTTGATATTCTTCCATTACCATCAGTTTTATAATGGTAACCTTCTTTGGTTGTATATTCAATATTAGGTTTCAATGCTTTCTTACCATCAACTTTTGTATAATGCTCTCCATAGCTTAACTTTTTAGAAGTATTACCCGTACCCTTAGTGCCAAGTTCAACGCCATCGTTGCCTGCTTTACTTCCGCCTACATTTATCCCATCCATCTTACTTAACCAAGCTTGAATCTTATTCTCCACCGGAACCTTAACATTCCCAACCCCTTCTATGGCCAATCCCATTTGCCGGCTTGGCAGGAGGTGTCTTAAGTTTGTTGCGGCGTTGTCTACGAACCGACCGACTTGCAACGAACCTTTTCTCGCACCGGTTTTTAAATGCTGCGGCATTTCTTTCGTCCATGCCTTGGCACTCCTGATGCGGGCCAATATGCTGTTTTCCGCATGGACAACCAGGTCGCAGGCACGTTGTGATTTCTGGTGCAATCCAGCTTTCAAGCTTGTAAATAGCTTGGGATCCATTGCTTCTAGAAGAGGTGCGAACCGGGCGGCGCTGCTGAATTTAGAAAGCCCCTTTACGCCAGGGACGATATCCAGTGGAGAAAGGACACCACGAAATACTCGTTCGTCTGTTTTCAACTCTCTCCCTGAAATCCAGTCTTTTCCGGAAACGGCTGAACTTAATTCCAGTGTACCATAAGCTGTCCCCAATGCCATCCCTGCTGGCGGACAAATGAAGGAAGTGCCTACTATGACAGCCAGTGCCGTTATTTGTCCCCAAAATTCTTTGTTCATCTGCCCATCTTTGATCGATTCATACTGAAAAGCCCGGGAATTCAATGCTGTTTGTATATATTCTTGTTTCGAAAAATTTGCTTTAGGGTTCAGTTCTTTCCATGAAACGTATTCCCGTTCTATCAACTTAGCATAGTAGTTGCTGCCACTGAACAGATCTTCCAGTCCAACTTCCGCTTTCGGCACGTCGATTGTTTGTTGTGTGCCGTATGCTCCGGAAGCGACAACTGTTTTTTTGGCACCAATGTGATTTTTCGTTTTGATCTTTGATATGGATAAGTTGTGCATCGCTTCCACAAAAGCATCGATCTCTTGATAAAACGGATCATCGATGGTGCGGTCAACAATTTCTCCGACACGGCTGCTAAAGCGGTGCAAGACGAGATAATCTTCATATAATTGTTGATATTGTTTTTTTCGGTCTGTGTGGGTGAAAGAGATGACACCGTCTGTGTCATATTTGGCGATGTCTGCTTGAACGTCTTCGAGAAGATCGTTTAGATCTTTTAATTTATCAATCATGCCTTTGCCCCATACACCGAGACCGACCAGATCGCCAATACCTTTCTTCGTCTTTTCCCATTCAGAAGGGATATACTTGACATCCACTGCCTTCATGCCTCCGATTGAAACGAAATGGATTCCAACATATGGAACAGCTTTCTGTTTCATTATAAGAGAAAATATGAAACTTTTGGTAAACAGGAAGAAAAAAAGGGAATTTTAAGTAAAAACTACCAATCATTTTTCAGATCATGTTCTTATTTTAGATCGTAGGAACCGATCGAATGGACCTAAACCAATTTTTCCTGAATGAAACGTTAAAAATAGGTCTCACTCTTCCTTCAATTGAATGAGAAGGGAATGAGCCGGATGTTTACTTTA